>Ga0209317_1000070_pt1 | contig 141615 bp, 122 predicted proteins | sample RifGroB2_FD_183994 | JGI IMG/M metagenome (GOLD analysis project Ga0209317, IMG submission 183994) | Soil microbial communities from Rifle, Colorado, USA - Groundwater B2 (SPAdes) (version 2) | ecosystem: Environmental > Terrestrial > Soil > Unclassified | place: Rifle, Colorado | collected... | reverse complement strand
GGCCCCGGTCGTAGCCTGATCCCTTGTAGTCGGACAGCTCCGCGCGCCGCCCCTTGGGAAGATCCGAGTCAGGCCGGAAATCGTTCGAACGTTTGTGCCTTCTGCCGCTCACCTGTTCCCGTGTCATGCGCTCAACGACCCATACCGGTGTTTTCCGGTCCGAGTCGTGAGAGAGCAAAAAACCCTTGCGACAAAGAAGATCGCCTGAATAACCGGGGACACCGAACGTCGTGAACTCCTTGCACTCTTCGATAGGATCGGCAAAGGCTGGGGAGGTAAAAAGCAATAAAGCTATCAGTAATCGGGAAGTGAAAAACTGCATTGAACCACCGGGGGAAGAGCCTATCAGGCTGATGAACTGATTTTCGGCGCAGTGTAGCAGGAGGGAGATCCTTCATGCAAATTTTTTCAGGCCTATGTCATCGGAAAGAACCCTTTTAAAAGGCTAAAGCAGGTCGCGTTCGGTCTCCACATCGTTGAAATTGAGCCTGTTGTTGATTTCCCGCACATACTCCGGTTCCTGTATTCCAGCCTCTTTGCCTTCAGCGCAATGCTCCAGGTACAGCTTGAGAAGATAACACACTATACCGGCTCCCATACTATGAAGCACGCAAGCGAATGCCAGCATAAACATCGAGTATTCCATGCCTGCCTCCCTCCGCTACGGCCAAAACCTAAGCCCACTCTAATATATATAGGACCGGATTAAAGTCAAGAGCGGAGATAGCCAATGTGCAATTATGATTCGAGTGCTAACCGTTTCGGGAGGAAAACTCTGAGGCGTGGCATTTGGCGGGGTAGAGAAAAAGAGCCCGCAAGGCTGCGAAAATTTTAACCGCACGCGGTTTACAGAAGCTGAAAATGATCTATCATAAAAAGCTGAATTGGCAGACGTTAACCGTTCCAACTGAAGCGTTACTTTCGAGAATGACTGATTCAGTTCGGAGACTACCACATGCAAAAAGAACAGGCTACCGGTGAGCCATCGATAACCGAGCAGGTTACAGAGGTAAAAGCAAAGCTGGCACACAATGTCAGAAGCAACGCGAAGAAACACTGCACACTCACCCCCATCCAGGTCACCACGATACTTGCCAAGCACCTCCCTTTGGATACCCAGCAGTCACTATTGTCAGAGATGGCAGACGAAAACCCCTATAGAGACATAAAAACAGTTACCACTCCATCTGGGCAGCAATTTCTCTTCTCGCTGGCGCATATCAGCAACGAGGAAGCATTGGCAAAAGGACACCTTGAGGAAGTAAAGCACGTCATCGCGAAAAAAGTGAGGCGAGACTCGCGTATCAGCATCTCGCTGACTCCACTGTGCGCCCTGTATGCGCTCCGGCCTGAGATTAAGCCGATAAACATCTGCTCCATTCTAAACGAGATGCAGACCCAGGCCCGCTACGGGGATTTAAGGACGTTAACTGCCGCAAGCGGAGAACTTTATCTCTACTGCGACATGCATATCACCGAAAAATACGCATCGCTTTTGGCCCGGGCTGCGGTCAATGACGCATGCACCACAATTGCCGACACGGTAAGGGAAGAATCCAAGATCTATCCCAGACCGACGAAGGCCAGCCTGTTCACCAGCCAGGTATTCGGCATCCCTTCGGGTACGCTGCAGCACTGCATCGCCCGGCTGTTGAACAGGCCGGAATTCCCCGACATTCGCAAGATGGTGCACCCGACCTCGGAGGCGGTGTACCTCTACTCCGACCTGCACATGAACGAGGAACACGCCTGCATCATGATGAATCGGCTGGAGAGCTTTGAACACGCCACCTAACTCGCCGCGCAAGCTATCCCATACTCCCCATGCTGGCCAAAGCGAAGATCTTTTTAGGCTCATAGAGCGGGGGCACGCCCAGGTACATCAGACTATTGCTCCCCCTTATCTTGAATCCCCTTTTGGCAAGGAATCCGGCGGCAGCGAGGTTTCCCGCGGGCACGTCAAGGAATACCCGCCCCGCTGCGCCTGTGAGGGCCAGATCCAGCAAATGCTCCGCCTGATACTCGGCCAGCGCTCCCCACGGCCCAAGCTGCGTCCCTTGCTCCCATGGTTGGCAGCAAAGAAACGCATCGCCGCCGCCGTAAAGCCGCCCCCTTGCGAAGGCCGACTCCAGCAAGGCATCGCGCCGGTCGCCCCAACCGGCCCGGTCCACCTTCCGCACCGCTTCCATGTCAAAAGGAGGCGGTTTCTCGCCGGCGCGAATTCGCCCCTCCCGGGTCCAGCGGTTGATACCGTCGATCGCTAGAAACCCAAGCCTTCGATAAAGTCCGGCACCCTCAGCCGAGGCGGTCAGCCAGACCGTTTCCACTCCGCTCCTTAACAGCACGTCCAGTGCGCTCTCCATAAGCGTTTTGCCGATACCGCGCCTGCGCGATTCGCGGCTCACCAGGAGATTGCCGATCCAGCCGCTCTTTTCATACCCGATCGAGGTGATATATCCGAGGGCGCATCCCGCCTCACGTCGCACAAGGCAACCCTGCGGAAAGTTCCGCAGCAGGAATTCCAGTTCCCACTCAGCGCAGATCCATCCCTCTTCTTTCGCCAAAAAGATAAAGGGGGCGATGTCCGATTTTAGAAGTGGGGTCACCATCTCTAGGCCCGAGTTTCCAACTGAAGGTTCTCTCCTATCAGGCCGACGGCATCGGCGCGGCACTGTTTGCAGTGTTTGAACTGGCCGATGGTCTTTTCATTGGCCAGGCGCAACGCGTCCAGCCTCTCCGGCGAAGGAGGCAGCACATGGGCGAAATCGGCCTGCGGGATAAGCGGCATGATGTTCATGACGAAGGCGCCGAGTTCCTTCATTTTCTTTGAAATCGCGGGGATTTCATCGTCATTGACCCCGGGAACCAGGACGGTGTTGATCTTGATGGTAAGCCCGAGTTCTCCAGCCAGACGGATACCCTCCAACTGGTTCTTGATCAGGATCCCGGCCCCTTCCTCGCCGACATACTTGTTGCCTTTGTAATTTATGTGCGAATAGATCTTGCCACCCACCCTCGGATCGAGCGCGTTCACCGTCACGGTCAGGCTGTGCAGGCCGATTTTTTCCAACAGATGCATCTTTTCCGGCAGCAGCAGGCCGTTTGTGCTCAGGCATTTGATCAGATGGGGGAATTCGGCATCGACCAGGCCGAAGGTCTCAAAAGTCTCTTCGTTATAGAGCGGGTCGCCCGGACCGGCGATGCCGATCACCTTGATGATTGGCCCGGTGACGGGACTGGCCATCACCTCACGCACCTTGACGATCGCCTCCAATGGGGTAAGGATCCTGCTGGTAACGCCGGGGCGCGACTCGTTGGCGCAGTCGTGGCGCCTGGTGCAGTAGCCGCACTTGATGTTGCATTTGGGCGCCACAGCCAGATGCATCCTGCCGTTTTTATGATGATTCCCCCCGAAACAGGGGTGTCCCTGGATCTTCTCCATTTTCTTGCACGATGTAGCCATGACATCCTCCTTTTTTCTGCCGTGATCTGCCGGTTTACCTAAAGAAAATGGGTTTCCGCTAACCCTGAAAACGAAAATGCCCGACGGAAGTACTGCTTTCCGCCGGGCATCGTTGCCGTCTAATTCAGATACGTCTTTGTACCTGTCATCAACTCATGAGCATTTAGCATGCCAGCTTTGATCCAGTGCCGGCGTCGCCAACAAAATCCCCTCTTCAGATTTGCGATCCACCCCCATCGTAAGTTGAAGGCCCACCCTCCTCTTCCCTTTTAAATAGGGGGTTTTGGATGATATCTGCCGACCCGGCGCCCGCAGCGCGTCTCCATCTTCACCGGCGGGACTTGCCGCCGGAACCATTCCCGTTGAAGATCGGCTCCGTGCCGCAGGTCCTCCCCATTTCGCGGCAGATATGCCGCCCGACTGCCTCATATAATGGAGCGGAGACTATTTTTTGTGCATAAAGCCGACAGAAGCGGGAGCAACGCGCGGCGAACAGGGGACGCAGCGAGAGGATTACTTATTGCATCTATTCATGCATGATTCCTCTCCTACGAAACGAGATACTGTCGCGTGCAAGGGGTGCCTTTATCGGCCTTGCCATAGGCGATGCGCTGGGAGCACCGGTCGAGTTCATGACTCGCGGCGAGATCCGGGACAAATACGGCGTGCTGAAGGAAATGGTGGGCGGCGGGTGGCTCAGGCTAAAACCTGGACAGGTAACCGACGACACGGAGATGTCGCTCTGTCTGGCACGCGCGATCGCAGGAACAGCAACATGGAGCCTCACCGGGGTCGCCGACAACCTCGCGGGGTGGCTCAGGTCAAAGCCGATCGACGTAGGAGACACCTGTCGACGCGGCATCAGGAACTACATGCTGCACGGAACCATGGAGACTCCGCCCAACCCCTGGGACGGCGGCAACGGCGCCGCCATGCGTAACCTTCCCGTAGGGCTCTTCACCCTGGGGGATCCGTCCCTTCTTGAGAACTACACACTGCAGCAGGCCCACCTGACCCATAACCATCCCTTCTCGGACGCGGCCTCCATCTATCTGGGGCGGCTGCTGCACCTGGCACTCACCGGCCGCTCCATGCAACGCATGCGGCGCGAGGTAGCGCAGTTGCTGGCCCAGTACCCGACCTTCGGTTTCGACCCGTATAAAGGACTCGCCACAGGGTATGTGGTGGATACCATGCAGACAGTCTTTCATTGCTTCTTCAGGTCGCTTTCATTCGAGGGGTGTGTTGTCGAAACGGTGAACCAGGGAGGGGATGCGGACACCACGGGCGCCATAGCCGGAGCACTGGCGGGTGCATATTACGGTGAGGAGAGCATTCCCGCCAGGTGGCGCAAGAAGCTGAACAAGGCGCTCTTGGCGGAGATCGTGGAGCTGTCGGAGGAGTTGGTACGGCTCTCGCCGCTATTACGGAAGGGACACGAAATACAGTAGGGGCGAATCATCATTCGCCCCTACTGGCTCAAAGCGCAAGCAGTACCAGGTTAAAGGTCATACCGTGCAAAGCAGGCGTTTGACCCGGTACTCCCCTCCGATCACCAGGCACTCCCCCTCCCCCTTCATGATGGAATTGGGAAGCAATTCGCTGAAAAAGAAGATCTTGGCGAGCGGCACCTGCACTTCCCAAACGATGAAACCGAACTCCCAGGCGCGCTCCTCGTCGGTCGTGAACGAGTTCAGGTTGTTCAGGCGCACGATTTCCTCGCGCTTGGAGATGGTCTCCAACCTGTCGTGCTCGCAACGCTCGAAGGTTCCCCTAAAAAGGGTCAAATGTTTTTGATCGGGATATTTCCGGGCGAGTTCGTACTGGCAGTATTCGTAGAGCAGGTCCAGTTGCGAGTTGATGGCCGAGGTGCGCGCGCTCCCCTTGGTACGGTCCACCGCATACTGGAGGTACTTCTCGTCGTGCACCCCCGAGATGCGCATGTTATGGAAGGTCGGAGAAAGCCCCATCCGGCTCTCCACCCATCCCTTCAGCACGGCCCCCTCCACCGAGTTCGAGTCCATCATCCAGCCGCGCAGAAAGCGCAGGTAGCTGTTTTTCAGGCTTTTCCGGGCGGTGACGGTTTCCTGCTGCCACTGGTGCAGTTGAAACTTGACCGACATGTAGTCGTTGAAAACCGATGCCCGCTCCTCAGGTGATGCTATGCGGCCTAGCTTGTCGAAGAGGAAGCGGTTGACAGACCGCACCCCCTGGATCTCCAAAAGCTGCGGATTGTCGTTGAAGTGGCGCGAGGCGATGACCCATGGAGGCAGGTTACAGTGGTTGAAGGAATTCTCCATGGATCGTCACCTCGTTGTGAGAAAGAAATATATCAGGTTCAGCTTTAATCAATCCGCTTTTAAAGCACCTTGGCCAGATCCTTCAGGACCGCCGTGATCTCGCCTTCGATCACGAAAGGCTCGACCCCGATCCTCTCCAGTTCGACTTTGGGAGGTTCGCCAATCATGGAGCAGACCACGGCCCGGCATCCTTTCAAGGCTTCGGCCGTATCCTTCAGGGTATGGGTGCGCATGGGGTGCTCAGGGTCGAAGCGGCAGTAGCGCTCCACCGGTCGCTCCTCCAAAAGCACGACGCTCTCCCCTTCCACCTCGAATACGAGGAACCTCTCCACATGGCCGAAGTGCTGGTTAATTTCCTTGCCATCCTTGGACGCAACGGCGATTAGCATAAGAACCTCAGAAACAGATTAAGATCAAGATTGAGATCAAGATCAAGATTGAGGTTTATCCTTCATGCCCGGATCTGAAGGACGGATATTAAAATAGCTCTCTATTCCTCAATCTTGATCTCTTTTCCAATCTGGTTTTCAAGCCCCGACAGGCTCGAAGCTGAAGCATTTTTTGGAGCAGGTTCTGCCGCAAGCCTGACAGCCGATGCAGTTACCGGCGTTGGCTACCGCCATGAACATCTTGGCCGAATCGTCCTCGTCCAGTTCCTCGAAGGTTAGAACGTCGTGCGCGCAAACCTTGAAACAGCGACCGCAGCCGATGCAGGTCTCCTCGTCAATCGACACGATGAACTGCGGCGTCCATTCTTTCCTATCCTTTGTCAATCCGGTGATGTAAGCCATCGTTGTTCTCCTTTTCCATGTGGTTATAAGGTTTCTATCTCTCTAATCCTCATCCATAAATGAACCGGCCTCGTTCTTGTTCATCGCCTTTCGCAACCAGGGCGGAGGGTTCCCTCTCAAAACCTCCTGCATGCGTTCAATCGACTCCTTGAGCCCCACCTCGACGTTGGTCTTCATGGGATGTATCCGTTTGGCGATCAGCTTCGCCGCTGCCGGACCGCCGATCTGCATGGTATAGACCACGGCGCAGTCGGAAAGGAGGCCGGCACGAGCCGAGATGCGATCCTCCTCGTCGCTGCCGTGCTCGCCCACACGAACCGTCTCCAGGTAATGGGCCTCCTCCGGGCCGACCTCCCAGATATGGAAAGAGTCCGCCTGGCCGAAATGCATGTCGATCGATTCCCCGGTTTTGGTTGTAAAAGCAATCTTCATAGTTAGCTCCTTATTTAGAGGCAGATAAGATCAAGATTGAGATTAAGCAAAAGCATGATTCGTTATGATTCAGACGGTTAATGCCAAACACGTAATGAATAAGCTGAAGTGTACCTTTGTCTTCATCTCCCGAATCTTAATTTCAATCTGTCCTCAAATCTGCCTCTTTATTGGCCTTTACTGCCTTTATCTACTGAATCTTAATCTCAATCTGCCTTCAATCTGCCCCTCAGTTGTGCGCCATCTTCTGCGCTTCCTTGGCGTTGGCCTGGAAGATGTTCGCCACCTCGAAGACGAGGTTGAGGGTCCCCTGGTAGCCGACCCACATCTTCTGGTGCGCCCCGAGCCGGTCAAACACCGGCATGCCGGTCCTCAGATGCGCCTTGATCCCGAGCTTGCCGGCGGCTTGCCTCCCGTTGGAGTTCGCAACCAGCAGGTCCGCCCCGGCGGCGGTCTGCTCCAGGTCCTCAAGATCCCCAACGAAGATGTTGTCCACCGGAAGCCGGTCCAAGCCGCGCGTCCTCGTCGCGGCAATGGCCACCTGTATCCGGCAACCAAGGCCTGCCAGGAACATAGTCATCCCCTTGAGATGATCGGCCTCCAACGCCAGCGCCACCTTCTTCAGACCGAACTGGTAATGGCTGTCCACCATGGCGTCAGTCAAGCGACTCCTCCAACGCCTGAATTTTTCCGGAACCGGCCGACCCGACAGCTTGGAGAGCGTCACCATAAGTAAATCGCATTCGGCCAGGCCGGTGATGGAGGTGAAACCATAGCTCGGCATGGCGAACTTCGCCTCCAGGATTGCAGCCGCCTCGGCCAGGGAATCGCCGAAATACAGGGTCGCCTCGCTCCTCCCAGCGGACCGGATCCGCTCGACCGTCACCCCTCCCACCGAGAGCGCCGACACGGTTTCATCGATATGCCCGTCCAGCGCGTTGGAAATATCGGGAACCACTACCGGATCCAGGCCGAAAGCCTGGCAGATCCCGGCGATCTCCTCGACCTCGGCGGGCGTCAGCTGGCACCCCGGCAGGATATTCACCTGACCGCGGATCGGCTCGCCTCCTTCGGGAATGGTGGCTACGATCGCCTCCACCGCTGCGGCGTACCCTTCCTGCATCGAGCCGCAATAATCGGGGGTTGCTGCATGGATGACCGGTACTCCGTCATGCTCCGGGTGCGACTCCCGAAACTTGAAGATGGCGCCTCTTACGTCGTCCCCCATGGTCTCGGTGAGGCCCGAGGTCATGACGCCTACGACCGTGGGACCGAATTTTTCCATCACCCTGTTCAGCCCCATCTTGAGGTTTTCCCATCCGCCGAAAATGGCGCTCTCCTCGCTCATGCTGGTGGAGTTCAGGGCGATCGACTCCTTGAAGTGCCTCGAAAGCTGAAGCCTGATGAAGGTGGAGCACCCTTGAGCGCCGTGCAGAAGGCCTAACATCCCGTCGATGCCGAGATAGGCTAGCGTGGCACCCAACGCAGGCGAGTTCTTCTGGGGATTCACGGTGGCGTTTTTCACCGGCACCTTGACCCTGGACGTCTTCATATCTTCCCCGGCATTGCGCGCTGCGTGGCCTGAGACCCGGAGCAGGTCGGCTTCCAGCTCGGCCGCGTCCTTGTCCCAGGGAGATTTGCCGTTCAGTACCGGCCAGATCGGGTTGTTCACGGTCAGATCGAGTTGCTTGGCGAAGCTGACCATGCCGTCGTACCCGGCATATGGATGGGAGCGGCCGTGATTTATGTCCAGGAACGGGGTCTTGGTCTTCAGCGCCAGGAACTTGGTCTTGCCGCCGGCGACGATCAGGTCCGGCAGCTTTTCGTACATCACGGAGAGCAGCCCGGCCGTGGAGGTGTCCTCGATGATGGAGGCGTCCTTGTGCATCAGGGCCTTCATCCGGTAGAAATCCTCCAGCGTGGAATTCTGGGTTCCGGCTGCGAGGATCTCGACCCCCAGCTCAGAAAGCGCGTTCACCATGGACCAGGTCTTCACCCCGCCGGTGAAAAGTACCGCCCGCTTGCCGGCGAGCCTCTCCCGGTAAGGCGCCAGCTCGGCGCGGCAAAGGGCCTCGCTCTCGGCGATGAGACGCTCCACCCTGTCCTGCATGGTGCGCTTCTCCAGGCCGTTCACCAGGTCGTCCAACTCGCGTGCGATGTCGCGCAGCGCCTTGGCAACATCGGTCATGCCGTAGAAGGACTCCTCCAGGTACGGGATGCCGTAATTCTTCTGCATCTTCTTGGCGAGGTTGGTCAGGCTCTTCGAGCAGATGATGACGTTGAGCTTCGCCCGGTGCGCGTAGCGCAGCTCCTCGAACTTGGCGTCTCCGCTGATGCAGGAAAGCACCCGGATGCCGAGCTTGTCGAAGAGCGGCAGCATCCCCCACAGGTCGCCCGCGATGTTATATTCGCCGATCAGGTTGATGTCGTAATCGGTGGTATATGCCGGTTCCGCCGTGCCGATCACGTATTTCAGCAGCGTCTCCCCCGCCAGCCTGTTGCCGATGTTCTTGTCGCCGATAAAGCCGGGGGTGTTCACCGGGATGACCGGGATGGATACCTTATCCTGTGCGGCCCTGCAAACCTCCTCGATGTCGTCGCCGGTCATGGAGGTGACGCAGGTCGCGTAGACGAAAATCGCCCGGGCCTCGGGGTAGCGTACCGCCAGCTCTTTTATTGCCCGGTAGAGTTTCTTCTCGCCGCCGAAGATGACGTCGTTTTGCATCATCTCGGTGGTAAAGCCGCGCCGGTATAGCTGCGAGTCGCTGGAGCGCGCACCGCGGTTGTCCCAGGAATTGCCGGCGCAGGCAATCGGTCCGTGCACCAGGTGGATTGCGTCGGTGATGGGCATCAGGACCACGCGGGCGCCGTCATAGGCGCAGCTTCTCTCGGTCCCCTCGCCCGGTTCGGATTTCTTGCAGAACTTCGGCGCCCCAGCGTCGTGGGTGTCGCATTCGGTTGTATCGTACCAGTCTGGCTTCGCCATTGGACCCTCCTGGGTACTTGCTGCTTTGAGGCGTTTGGGTAGCTTATCGCAGGAGCGGCATTCCCGCCGCGATTGCCGCAGCCGATTCGCGGCAGCAACGCCGCTCCTACAGAACTTAAAGAACGTTGAGAGAAGAGAGTTGAGGGACGATCCCTCGACCCTCACCCGTTACCTCATCATCTCGAAGTAACGCTCCTCGCAGGTCTCGTCCTTGATCTCGATGAACTTGTTGCAGATAGTGCTGATCATATTGATGGCGCCCTGGTAGCCGATAAGCGGGTGGCGGTGCAGGTTCACCCGGTCGAAGACCGGGAAGCCGAAGCGAAACAGCGGGATGCCGGCGTCGCGCGCCGCGAACTTGCCGTGGGTGTCGCCGATCATCGCGTCGACCGGGTCGGTCATCAACAGGCTCCGCATGTGCCAGAGGTCCTTATTGATGTAGATCTTGCACCCCTTGCCGTCCTGCGAGGTGTCGAGCAGCGCCTGGATCTCCTTCTCGACCTTCTTGGTCCCCTTGCTGCAAAGGATGTGGTACGGCTTGGCACCCATCTCCAGCAGGAAGGAGATGTATCCCATCAGGTAATCGGGATCGCCGTAGAGCGCGAACTTCTTGCCGTGAATGTACTGGTGGGCATCGGTCATGGCGTCGACCGCGTTGCCGCGCTCCGCCTTGAGTGACTCGGGCACCGGCTTTCCGAACAGCTCGGAGAGCTTCATGAGCAGTGCGTCGGTCTTCGCCACCCCGAAAGGCATCGGCATGGAGACGTGCGTCCCGGAGAAGTTGTCCTTGACCCAGGTGAAGGTCTTGGCGCTCGCGTAAGGCGCCAGGGTGAGCGTCGCCTTGCCGTTGATGGAGTCGGCCGCGTCCTCCAACTTGGTCCCGCCGGGATATGGGCGGTAGGTGCCGTCCAGGGGCGAGTCGAAGGTCTCGGAGATGTCGGCCAAGAGCGTGTAGGGGATGCCGAATTCCTTCAGGATCCTCTTGTATTCGCGGTAGTTGCCGGTGTTGCAGTCAAAGCCCGGGATCAGGTTCAGCTTGCCGGTGCAGCGTCCCTCAACCTGCTTCCCCTCGGTCAGGGTCTGCAGGATGGAAACCAGCATGGCGTCGTAGCCGTGGATGTGCGACCCGTTGAAGCTCGGGGTGTTGGCGTAGGGAAGCGGATAGTCCTGCGGCACGATCCCCTTGTTCCTGGCGTTCTTGATGAAGGCGGTCAGGTCGTCGCCGATAACCTCGGGCATGCAGGAGGTGAAGACCGCCATCATCTTAGGTTTATAGATGGTGTAGGCGTTCTCCAGCGCCTCGTGCAGGTTGTTCTGGCCGCCGAACACCGCGCCGTCCTCGGTCATGGAGTCGGAAACGGCCGGCGCCGGCTCGCGGAAGTGACGGTTGAAGGTCGAGCGGTAATACGAGGCACACCCTTGCGAGCCGTGCACGAAGGGGAGCGTCCCCTCGAAGCCGTGCGCGGCCAGTTCGGCCCCCAGCGGCTGGCAGGCGTGAGGCGGGTTGATCACCAGCGCCTGGCGGGCGAAGTTCTTCTCCTTGTATTCCTCGGTATTGATCCACTCGGAAACCCGCGCCACCTCGTCTTCGGGTATCTCGGTCACGTATTTCACGGCAGCTTCTGCAGTCATGGTGTGCTCCTTTCGGCCGCTGACTAATCTGTCACGCGGCGGTTAAAAATCAGATTGAGATTAAGAAACCAGATTAAGATTAAGATAAATAAGTTCAGCTAATCCAATAAGACCAGCTACCTTATCTCGCACTTCCTCATCTTTACCTTTAACCTTAATGTCCAACCTTAATCTTAATCTTGATCTTAATCTGCCTCTAGATCTGCTCTAAAAGGGCGATTTGACCAGGTTCCAGGTCGGGCTGTTGACGGCCATGTCGACGTCGCGGGCGAAGATCGAGAAGCCGTTGTAGGCATGGTACGGACCGGAGTAGTCCCAACTGTGCATCTGGCGGAAAGGGATGCCCATCTTCTGGAACAGGTACTTTTCCTTGATGCCGCTCCCCACCAGGTCGGGACGCAGCGCGTTGACGAATTCTTCCAGTTCATGCTCGGAGGCGTCGTCGTAGATGACGGTCCCCTCGGGCATCTCGGGGGTGGTCCTCTCGTAGTCGTCGCCGTGGGCGAATTCGTAACCGGAACCTACCACCGTCATGCCGAGGTCGGCATAGGCGTTCACCGTGTGGCGCGGACGAAGTCCCCCCACGTAGAGCATGACCGTCTTTCCTTCCAGGCGCGGACGGTACTCGTCTATGATCCCCTGCATGATCGGGTCGTACTTGGCGATTGCCGCCTCCACCTTTTCCTTGATGGTGTCGTCGAAGTATTCCGCGATCTTCCTCAGGCTCTCCCTGATCTTGGTCGGACCGAAGAAGTTGAACTCCACCCAGGGGATGCCGTACTTCTCTTCCATGACGCGGCACATGTAGTTCATGGAGCGGTAGCAGTGGATCAGGTTCAGCTTCACCTTATGCGTGGCGGCGATCTTCTCCAACTCGCCGTCGCCGGTCCAGATCGCCTTCACGTTCAGGCCGATCTCCTCGAGAAGAGGCTTCACGCTCCAGACGTCGCCGCCGATGTTGTAGTCGCCGATGAGGGCGATATCGTACGGGCTCTCTGGCTCGGCGAACTCGCGGGTCCCGATGATGTGGTCGCGTATGGTGTCGTTCGAGATGTGGTGCCCAAGCGACTGCGACACGCCGCGGAAACCTTCGCAGTTGCAAGGAATGACCGGGATGTTCAGTTCCTCGGAGGCGACCTTGGCGACGGAGTTGATGTCGTCACCGATGAGGCCGACCGGGCACTCGGAAAGAACCGAGATCCCCTTGGCAAGCGGAAACAGGTCGTGCGCCTCGGCCAGCAGGGTCTTCAGCTTCTTGTCGCCGCCGTAGACGATGTCCTTTTCCTGAAAATCCGAGGTGAACTGCATGGCGAACTGATTCACGCCGTTCTTGCCGCTCATCAGGTTGCGCCTGGTGCCCCAGGAGTACCAGCCGCAGCCGACCGGCCCGTGCGAGACGTGGACCATGTCGCGGATCGGCCCCCAGACAACCCCTTTGGCCCCTGCATAGGCACAGCCGCGGGCACTCATGATACCGGGAACCGTTTTCCTGTTGCTCTTGACGCAGGCCCCTTCACCCTCGTTGGGAGCCAGATGCGGAGCCCTCTTCTTCTTGACCTTATCGGGATAGATCTCCATGGCGTGGTCGATCATCGCCTGGGTCGATTCCTTGGTGATCCCCTCAACGCTCTTTTTAAGTTCAGACATATTCAAACTCCTTATGATACCGGTCGGTTGAGTCAGGGGGAGAAACGCCCCCCCCTTGCAAGGGGGGACTTCAAACCGATTATCCCGCTTCCCAGCGCCGGCGGTAGCTAGGTTAGACTGCAGCAGCTTCAGCTACGCCGACCACCGACTCGTCCTCGGCCTCCATGATGCCGTACTCCATGAGCAGGTCTTCCAGCTCTTCCATCTCCAGGGGAGTCGGGATCACCAACATCTTGTTGTCGTTGATCTTCTGGGCCAGGGTGCGGTACTCCTCTGCCTGGGGATGCTCGGGGGAGTACTCGATGACGGTCATCCTGCGCATCTCAGCGCGCTGCACCTGGTTGTCGCGGGGTACGAAGTGGATCATCTGGGTGCTGAGCTTCTTGGCGAGCGCGTCAACCAGTTCGTACTCCTTGTCCGTCTTCCTCGCGTTGCAGATGAGGCCTGCCAAGCGGACCTTGCCGGAGGTGGCGTACTTCAAGATGCCCTTGGCGATGTTGTTCGCGGCGTACATGGCCATCATCTCGCCGGAGCAGACGATGTAGATCTCCTCGGCCTTCCCTTCGCGGATCGGCATGGCGAACCCGCCGCAGACCACGTCCCCGAGTACGTCGTAGAAGACGAAGTCGAGGTCGGGGGTGTAGGCGCCGTTTTCTTCCAGGAAGTTGATGGCGGTGATGACGCCGCGGCCGGCACAGCCGACCCCGGGCTCCGGCCCGCCCGACTCGACGCATTTCACGTCGCCGTACCCTACCTTCATGACATCCTCAAGCTCCAGGTCCTCCACGGTGCCGAGCTCGCGTACCAGGTCCATGACCGTGTTCTGAGCCTTGGCGTGCAGGATGAGCCGGGTGGAGTCGGCTTTCGGGTCGCAGCCGACGATCATCACCTTCTTGCCGATGGAGGCGAGCCCCGCTACCGTGTTCTGGGTTGTGGTGGATTTTCCGATGCCGCCCTTGCCGTAAATCGCGATCTGTCTCATTGTCCCTCTCCTTTTTGCCCCGCCGACCGCCTCCGCCCTCAGGCAGAACCGCTAAATCGCCTTCGTCAGCCACCCTGACGAACCTGCCACCTTGCATGATCACCATCCGGAACGGATGCGGTGCGGGGCTGTTTGATTTACGAGGCCAATTTTGAAAAACAAAAAAGGCGCCCCGTTACTGCTTACGGTGGGCGCCTTTGCCAACTTACTCATTTCCGAATACGTCATCGTATCCTTAATTCGATTGTGCCTTACTCTTAGCAGCTATCGTGCCAACTTGTAACCAGCTGTTTTTACATTAAACTACCGTTGACTTCGGTTTTTTTAAGCTTTTCAGCAAGGCAGTTGCCCAACTATTAAGCAGGGTCCGGGAGAGCGGATGGAGGCCGGCGCCCAGGTCCTGAAGACCCGCTCAAGCCGCCAGCGAGACGGACATCCCTTTATGCAGCTTCAGGAGGTCCTTGGCGGCCAGCGGGCCCTTTATGCGTTGAGCCGTACTCCTTACTTTTGCCATCAGTTGCCTTGCCTCTTCCCTGGAAAGGGGGATGCCGATCAGGCGGTAGCTTTCGACGATCCCGTTGGTCCCTGAGTGCTTGCCCGCCACGATGTGCCGGGTAAGGCCGACCTCCTCGGGAGGAAACCCCTCGTAGTTGCTCGGGTCCTTCAGCACCCCGTCGGCATGCAGCCCCGACTCGTGGGAGAACACCTTCTCGCCGACCACGGCCTTCCAAGCAGGCACCTCGCGGTTGGAAGCCCGCCCCACCACCCTGGAAACCTCATGAAGGCGCCTGGTGTCGATGCCGACATCGATACCGCAGGCAACCTTGAGCGCCATGACAACCTCCTCCAGGGCCGCGTTGCCCGCCCGCTCACCCAGCCCGTTCACCGTCGTGCTGATGTAGCGCGCCCCTCCCCTCACCCCGGCCAGGGCATTCGCCGTGGCAAGCCCGAGGTCGTTGTGGGCATGAACCTCGACATCCAGCCCCGGCACCGCGGCGGTCAACTCCCCTACTTTCTGAAACATGGCGAAGGGGTCCAGAATGCCGAGCGTGTCGCAAAAACGGAAGCGGTCCGCTCCATTTTCATGGGCGATTTGCATCAATTCGATCAGGAAGGAGGAGTCGGCGCGGCTGGCGTCCTCGCCCCCGACGCATACGTAGAGGCCCCGCTCCTTGGCGAACCCGAGCGCGCGTTTCAACTGCTCCCTGACCCAGGCCCGGCTCTTGTTTATTTTGTTCTCGATCATGATGTCGGAGACGCTAAGCGAGATATCCACGGCGCAAATGCCGCAGGAGATGCTCGCCTCGATATCGGGGATCAGCGCGCGGTTCCAGGTGATAAGCCGCGCGGACAAACCGAGATCGACCAGCGCCCGGATCGAGTTGCGCTCCTCCTTCCCCATGGCCGGTATGCCGCATTCAAGCTCGTGCACCCCCATGGCATCGAGATGCCTTGCTATGGAGATCTTCTCCTGCGCGCTGAAAACCACGCCTGCAGTCTGTTCCCCGTCCCGTAGCGTCGTATCGCCGATAAAAACCTCCGGCCTTGAAAGCTCTCCCATATGGCCCCCTCTGGAGTGATCGACTCCGTTTTAAAGCCCGCAAGGCGCCGTTGCCCTACAATTTGCGCGTACTGTCAGACCTGTAGATAGCAGGAGCTGTGCCAGAGGAGCGGCACGTCTCAGCTGAACCCAGCTAACTTGCTAGTTAATTGGAAGTTTTTGAATTACGGAAGGGTAAAAAGAGGCCGTCACGGACGGAGATGCCACGAAGGGATGGCGGGACAAGCGGCATACGCTTAAATTAGTGGCAGGATGATATCGTGCTACGTCGGCTTTCGCCAACCAGCCGTTAGGCTGCAGAATCAAAAAGAGCCCGGCCTTGCCTTCAACCCTCCGGCGTCTTGCGAAACCATTTTTCGAAAAGCTCCTCCGAACAGGCGAGCCCCTTTTTCGTCAACACAACAGACTTCGCCTTGCCTTGCGGATCTAAAACATACCCTTTTTGGAAGAGCCGGTCCATCACCTCGAAATCGAACCCCTTCCAGGCACGCTGCTCATCATGAAGGGTCAACTGCAACAGGGCCAGCACGCACTGGTCGATCTTTTCCAAGTCCCATTGCGTCGAACTCTGCCGTGCAGCATATCCCTCCCCGAGTTCCTGTACCACCGCGCTCACGAGAGGAAACCTCTCAGGATGCAGAACGCTATCCAGTTCCAGATCTACATCCAGTTCCGGCCAGTACAGGTGCTTCGGGGAGGCAAGCTCGACCTGGACAAGCTTTCCTATGGGCGCATCCTCAAACCAAGGGAATTTTTCAAACGGAAGAAAGATTTCCATTTCGTGGATTCAAAAGCCAAAAGCCGTGTTTGGAGACGTTGGTGACTTCAACGTCCAAAGTGCCTTTTCCATGCGTTTCGTATGTCATTTGCGTGTTCCTCAGTCTCCTGAGAAGTCTGAATTCACCCTTTGAAAAATATCGTACCCCTGAGAATTGCAGACAGGTTACTAAAATCGGGACTTTTTGACAAGCAGGGCAATTACCCTGTGAACACGCGACGGATCTTGAAGCTTAGCTAAGTCGTCGTCAACAGGTGGCAGATAAGACATTGCTCTTTGGGAGGATGCCCGTTGGGCAAAGGGATTGAGCTCCGGCCGTGGCAGGTGGCGCAGATCAGTTCGGTCTCCGACAGGCTTCGCCCCTCTCTGATGGCGTCGTAGAGGGGACGGTGCCGGTCGTCGACAGGGATGTTCTTTCCCTTCCCCTTGCCGGCGCCAAGAGACAAGAAGCCTACCAGCGCCGCAACAGCCGCAATCCAGAACCAATCCCTGGCGTCAATTTTCTTCATACGGATGGTCCTCTTAAAAGCGATTCAAAACCACTCCTTGAACGACTAAGGCGAGATCCTCGCCAAAAAGGCGCGTATCCTCGTGGCGTTGGTCCCCACATCGCTGATGCCGACTCTGGATACCGAACGGATGTCGAGCAGCGAGCGTTCGCCGGCGGGAGAAATTCGGATCACTATGTCGTCCTTGAAGCCAAACCATTTGGTCGTGTCGGTCGCCTCGATCCTCCCCTCTTCTGGCACCGCTGCGACTATCTCCCAACCCAGATCTCGGACGATGCCTAAAGCCGACTGAAAGGCTTGATCCTTTGGAAACGGCAGCACTACGGTCCTTATGTCCGGATACGCCTTTAACTGTTGAGCGGAGACTTCCGCGCCTCCATGTTGCACCGGTCCCCCACGCAAGGGAAGTATGTCGACGAAGCGAGGAGGGTTGTTCAAGTCGGTACTGATATCGTGAATAGGAGGATAGCTTCGCGCCTTGAGTTTCCATGAATACGGCATGCCGAAGGCAAAAAGCGCCAACAGGAGAGCTGCCAGCGACAGGAGCACACCTGCGGGTCGCCTGGCTCGCACCGACAGCACGCCGGTGACAAGAGCCAGCAAAGCCGCGCCGAGGCCGACATAGGCGGCCGCCTTGAGCAGGGAAAAGCCGGTCCGGAACTGCCACAAGTTCAGCCTGGCGCCGAAACCAGACGACAAAAGCAACAGTATCGCGAGAATGGCGCAAGCCGCCGCGATCAGCGGCAGCACAAGCCCGGTACTGCGACCGGGGCCTTTTCCATCTGTATTATCCGCCACAAATCCCCCTTTGCATCCTCAACACCCCGTCCCCTTCGCTGCCACTCTGCAACCTCGATCCAAAACCCTCTTCTACTTCCTGGCCTTCAACCCCATCATTACGCCGGCGCCGTTGGGAAGCTGCAACGGTATGCGCCGCACAGCGATCGCTCCCGCGGCGATCAGCATCTCGCGCAACTCGCTCTCGCTGTACGATTGCCCCTCGGGAGTGCCGAGCAGCATGTTGAGAGAGAAAAGTGCGGGAAAAAGCGGAGCGTCCCTGGAATCGTCCAGTATGAATTCCTGGATCAGGATCATCCCACCTGACTCCAGCGCGGCCACTGCCTTTTCGAGAACGCCCGCGCAGGCGGCGGGTCCCATGCCGTGCAGCACATGCGAGAGCCATGCGACGTCGAAACCGTCGGGAACCTCCTCCTGTTCAAAATCCAGGGCCTCGAATCTTATCCGGTCTGCGAGCCCGAAACGCGCCACGGTTTCCTCCGCAAATTTGCGCGTCGTAGGCAGATCACAGATCACCGCGCCGAGCCCGGGGTTTTGCAGGCAGAAGTGAATCGCATACGTGCCTGGGCCGCCCCCCAGGTCGAGCAGGCGACGACGCCCTGAGAGGTCGATCTGCGACACGATCTTCGGGGCAAGGAGCATGGCAAGGTTGAACATCCCCATCAGGAAGCTTTCCCGCGAAGACTCTACATCCTCGTGAGATGCGCGCTCCCGGACCGGTGCTCCGCTTTTTACCGCCTGGTCCAGTTTGCTCCAGCCCGACACGAGGTGGTGGTGATGCATGATGATGTGCCCCAGGTATTCAGGGGATGTCCGGCTCAGGAACTGGGCCGCAAAGGGTGTGACGGTAAAGCTGTCCCCCTGTTTTTCCAAAAGTTCCAAGGCTGCCAGCGCGTTCAGCAGCATGGCAAGGCCACGGCTGTCGCAGTTGAGCTTGTCGCCCAGTTGACTCGGGGTATGCGGTTTCGCTGCGAGAGGGGTGAAGAGATCGAGTTTAACCCCGGCGTGCAAGGTACATGTGCTCCAGTAGCTACCGGAAAGTTCCAAAAGTTGTGCCGGCGTCCAGGTTCGTTTTTCCAAGCCACCCTCCTTTAGACATCGCGCATTGCATAAAATGCGAAGTGGCAAGTCTACCTTCCTGCAGCAACTGAGTCAAGCGGCTACGCCTCTGAAGGAACGCATTCCTGCCGCCTATAAACCTGACGACAAGTGAAGAAGGATGCCGCTGCCGCCAGGACTAGTTCAAGCTGATTCAATTACATCTGTACGATCAGGATGGAAAACGCTAAAAAAGGAGGGTGGCTAGTTGCGCCACCCTCCTGAATCGACCTTTATCTTGACTACCTTCCTACCTGAGTACCGGCGGTTTAATCTCGTGCTCCGGTTTGAACTTCAATTTCTTGCTGCCCCGATCTTCGGTGTACTTACGGAGCTCCAAGTCAACGTCTTTGGGCACCTTTTCTCCCGCCTGTGCCAGCAATTGACGCAGTTGGCCATCGGCCGCGGCGGCATGCCTTGCGGCATCGTTCAGTACGCGCATCGACTCTTTCGGATTATGGAAACCGGTGGAGTTTTCAGCCCCGATGAAGACGACCCGGTAAAATGCCTGCTCGAAATTCTCCCGCGCCCTGGCATACAGATCCCTGTTTATCTTCTTTCCGCTTGCCTGAGCCTTGTTGGCCATCTCGAACAGTTTGGCGTCGGTCGCGGTCGCATAACCGGCCTTCAGGTAGGTAGCCATTGTGATGTCCTGTATGCGGATCACCTTGTCTCGCAACTGCTGCGGCGTCTCGGTATGGCACCCGGCGCAGGCCGACTGGTCCCCCTTAAGCGGACTCATGATCCTGTGGTCGGATAATTGCTGACCGTTTTCTTTCATCAGCGGCATGTGGCAATCGGCGCAGGAAACTCCGTTGGTCCAATGCGGGCTGTTGTTGGAGTAGAGTTCGTATTCCGGATGGCGGATGAATCCCAACTTGAACCCGGTAACGCTCTGCGTCCATTCCAGGTTGGCCGGCGAGCTCCTGATATTCTTAATGATATTCTCGATGGTAATATTGCCGACCTTGCTGCCCGACCAGGGGAATACGACGTCCGTGGACTTCATATCCTTGTCTTTCGGGATCATGTAGGTAACATGGCACTGGCCGCAAACGAGGGTCCTTTTTTCCTGGACGGTGAGGTTATCCACCTCCACGCCGATCTCCTTAAGCGCCTTTCCCAGTGTGAAACCGCGGGAGATCCTGAGGGTCATCCCTTTATGGTCATGGCAGTCGATACAGGCTACACCCAAGGTCTGCTTGTCCTTTGGGAGCCTTGTCAGCACTTCATTGTATGGCGTGGAATAGTAGGCCTGCCCCATCTGCTTAAGCAGCATCGGAGCATAGGGGGTCTTGCAGGTCAGGCACGCTCCGCCCGCCTTGAGCCGGCCGGGATCCACCTCCAGTTGATCCTGCACCATAAAGTAGTGCCCGCGCGGCTCCTTGTATTCCGTTCCGAAGCCCCAGCCGTGGTAGAGCAGCGCCAGAAACGGGTATTCGTCCAGCTTGTCGCGCCGTTCCTCGCCTACATCGTACCCCCTCTTGTATTTGCTTCTCCCCGCCGGCGTCGGCTCGCTGGTCAACTTCCACTGGCGGTAATGAATAGGGTACACCTTGCCCCAGGGAACTGGATCAACGGTGCTGTAAGCGGGATCTATGGCACCGCCGGCGGCAACTCCCTCCCCTCCGACGGACTCGACGCTCTTCTGCGTGCAACCGCCCCAGATTGATGTAGCCGCTAACATGGCCATTATTGCGCATACCTTGGCGTACCTGATCTGCATCTCTCTACCCCCTTTGATTAGCGTCGCCGAAACCGCCTCGGCCTGCAGGCATATTGTCCGATTCTAGAACCGGCGGTTCTCCACAGTAGGAAAAACAGGAGCCCCGCGGATTAATGTTAAAAATATAATCTTGGGAGTCTACCATCAAATAATGAGTTGTCAGCGCAGGGGAAGTCTAAAAAGCAACTATGAACTCTGTGCCCGGTAACCGTGCCGACGAGGTGCGCGCCTTGGCGGAACGGACCACCCGGGCCACCAAGGAAATCGGCGAGATGATCAAGGCGATCCAGGGTGAAACGAGCGGCGCCGTCGCAAGCATGAACCAGGGTGTGCTGGAGGTGGAAAAAGGGATGGAGAGTTCCCGGAAATCCGGCGAGGCGCTGGAGAACATCCTGAACGCAATCAACGAGGTGACGGGTCAGATACATCAGATAGCGACGGCTGCCGAGGAGCAGACGGCGGTGACCGGAGAGATTTCTTCCAACATACACCAGATAAACGATGTGGTGTTGGAGACGGCGAAAGGCGCGCACGAGACGGCGGATGCCGCAGCCCATCTCTCAAGCCTGGCAGGCGATCTGCAGCGGATCGTCGGGCGGTTCAGACTGTAAAGCAGCTCGATTGGCGGTGCTAGGAGACGCTCTGGACGGCGTCTCTCAGCGCCGCAAGGGTGTACGGCTTCTGGATGAATCCGGCCAACCCCTTGCCGAGGAATTTGCGGGTGACTTCCTGCTCGCTGAAACCGCTTGATAGTATCACGCGAACCTGCGGATCCATGCCGCGCAGCTCGTGAAACGCCTCCTCTCCGTTCAGGTTGGGCATGTTCAGGTCCATCAAGACGAGGTCTATCCGCCCCCCCTGAACCCGATACAGCTCCACAGCCTCCCTTCCGTCAGCGGCGCTGATCACCTCGAAGCCGAACTCGTTGAGCATGGCGCACGCCACATCGCGGACCGTCTCCTCGTCGTCCACCAAAAGAACCGTTCCCTTGCCCCGCCAGTCGGCATCGATGCTCCCTGCGCTGCCCGATTCAACCGGCCGCTCCGTTGCCGGAAACAGGATCTTGAAGCTGCTCCCCTTGCCCGGCTCGGTGTACACCTTGATCGCACCCTTGTGCCCCCTCACGATTCCCAAGATGGCGGCCATGCCGAGCCCTCTGCCGGTGAACTTCGTGGTAAAAAACGGCTCGAAGATCCGCTCAACCGTTTCTTTGCTCATGCCGCAACCGGTATCGGCGACCTCGATGAAGACGTAGTGCCCCTCCGGGAGTTCCTCGTTCAGCCAGCTCTCGGCAAGGTAGCTCCGGTCGCAATCGCGCGAACCGGTGGCGATGGATATGACGCCGCTGCGCTCGCCGATCGCCTCGGAGGCGTTGATGGAGAGGTTCATGACGATCTGGCGAATCTGGGTCGGGTCCGCCAGCATGCAGGGGAGTTGATCCGCCAGGTAAAAGCGGAGCGCCGCCTTCTTGTTGAGGGACACCTCAAGCATCGAGGTCATCTCCCGTACCAGGCGGTTCAGGTCGAGCGCCTCCAGCACGAAGCGTCCCTTCCCGGAATAGGCGAGCATCTGGCGTGCCAGGTCGGCAGCCTTTTCGGCCGCCTTCTCGACCTGGTGCAGATGGTTCTCCACCGGCGATCCGGGGGAAAGACGATGCAGGGCGAGGCTCGTGTTCCCCATGATGGCGAGCAGGATGTTGTTGAAGTCGTGCGCGATACCGCCTGCCAGTACGCCGAGACTTTCAAGCTTTTGCACATGCAGCATTTGCTGCTCGCTTCTGTGCCGCTTTTCCTCGGCCGATTTCAGCTCGGTCATGTCGGCGATGGTTGCCACCAGCACCGGTTGCTTGTCGATCGGGCTCGTCAGCTTGCGCCCTGCGAAGTAACCCCAGAAAACGGTGCCGTCCCTGCGCAGATAGCACCTCTCGAAATGGGCCGCCTCGACCTCTCCCTCAAGCAAACGCCGCACATTAAGATCCGACTCCTCGCGCTGGTCCGGACAGAGGTGGGAACTGTAAGCGGACCCCATCAGCTCATCCATTGTCATGCCGAACATCTCGGCCATCCGCTGGTTTGCAAAGGTAACGGTACCCGAGATGTCGAGCTGGATGATCCCAGCCTGGATGACGTCGAATATCACCTGCAGCTTCTTCTCGTTATCCTTTAGTGCCGCTGCGGCCTGCTGCTGCTCTATCCTTGCCTGGAGCACGGGTGCCACCTGAGTGCCTATGGCCTGCAACATCTGCAGATCTTCATCGTTATAATCGCTATTTCTATTGGCCACCATCAACAGCGCGATTGGACGTCCCTGGACTACAAGCGGCACCATCAGGCAGCGATCGATCGGGAAATGTCCGACCGGCACAGGCTGCGGTCTATTCGCATAGCGGGGCTCGCAGCAGCGCAGAGTAACCCCCCATAGGGAATCCCCCCAGTTTACGGCGGGGAAAATGGCGCAACCTTGAGAAGCACCACCTGCTGATGCCGAGGGACAAACGAGATCGCCGGCTTCATCGAGATAGCCCACCATGCCGTCGGGACTTTCCATGACATCAAGCAGGGCAACCAGAAATTCCCGGTACATCTGCTGGTCGCAGCTACTGGTGAGAAAGGCCTGGGAGATCCGGTTCAGCGACACGTTGAAGCGCTCCGAACGGCGCAGGCACTCCTCAGTCCGCTTGCGCAGCGTGACGTCGCGCACGCTGCTCAGTATGGCGGTCTCGCCGCGATAATCGACGATGTGGGTGCTGATCTCGACGGAAATGACACCGCCGTCCTTCAGGCGATGCTCCGATTCCAGGAAGGCTGCACCCTTCTCGCGGATCAGGGAGATGCGGCTTGGAACCAGCGCGGCGTAATCGGCACTGCTCAGGTCGCCGATGCTCATGGAGAGGAGCTCTTCCCTGCTGTAGCCGCGCGAGCGCCAGGCGGCCTCGTTGACGTCCAGTATCCTCCCCTCAAGATCGATGACGAACACGGAATCGCTTACGCTGTTCAGCAGTTCGGCGCGGATGGCCAGTTCCTGTTCGACCAGCTTGCGTTCGGTCACATCCCGGTTTGAGACGCGGCGCCCCAGAAACTGGCCCTCGGAGAAGACGGGACGGCAGGCGTGGTGTATCCAGCGTTGCGCGCCGGTCTTGGTCGTGATGCGGAATTCGACAGAGGAGGCGGGTGCCGTGTTGGCTCCCTCCGCTTCATGCGCCTCGTAACCGGCCAGATCTTCGGGGTGCACCAGGCGGATGAACAGATCCTGGTCCGCCATGAAATCTTCCGGGGGGTGGCCGGTCAACTCGACGCAAGAGGGGGATACATATCTCAACGCGCCGTGCTGATCGATCCAGTACTCCCAGTCCTGGGTCCAGTCGCACACGGTGCGGAACTTCTCCTCTCCTGCCCGCAATTCCTCCTGATAGACATAACGGCGGCGCGAGGAAACCGCGATGCCGCCGCTTCCCACAGCCCACAGCAACAGGTAACCAGCGGCCAGCCCTCTCCTGGTTCTTTCCTGGGACTGGTAATAAAGGCCCATCGGGATGGAGATGGTGATGCCGCCTCGCACGTCGCCCAACTTGTACCCCTGATGTTCGTGACATTTGAGACAGGGTCCCTCGGTGATGAAAGGGGAGATGAAGCGCATATACGGCTTGCCATTCAGCTCCGTCAGCTGCGACCGCTCCAGCGCCATGCCCTGTTCGAATTGAGCCAGAGCCTCGCGCTCCCAAGGGTCGGGCGCGTTGTCGGGGTTTAATGGCTTGAGGCTCGTTATATTGTTGATGACGGGGTCCGGAGAGGATCCCTTGATGACGTCGAACACCATGCGGGTCATGAAGGCGGGGTTAACCAGGGTCAGGGATTGCCCATCGGTGGTGACGACATCGCGCCGAGGAACCTTGAGATAGGGATTGGGCGTGACCTTGCCTATGTCGACGTACAGCCCACCCAGACCCGCAGCCCAAGACCGATAGGCCATGTTGAGCCTGAAGTAGTTTCTTGCCTCGTTTTCCGCCTCCTTCAACATGTCCCGATGGCGGACGTAGATGGTGCAACCGGCCAGGAGCGCTATGAAAACGGTCCACGCAGCAATAGGGGCGACTGCCCCGTTGAGATGCATATGCTTTTTGAGCCGGGCAAGGGTCATGGCGCAAGCCTTTCGGAACCGTTGAAACTAAAAAGATAAGGAAGGCCGCTCGCCTGTTCACCCTGGCACGGCAAAAGCTGGAACAGGCAACTCAAGCGGCATTACCCCAAGGTGAGCCGGTTTTTTCCCGCGGCCTTGCTCCGGTACATCAGGGTATCGGCACGTTGCAGCAATGAGGGAATGCGATCGTCGTTCAACGCCATGGTCGCGCCGATGGAGATGGTGACCCTCAGCTTCTCCCCGGCCTCCAGAAGGAAAGATTTTTCCACCAGCCTTCTCAAGCGCTGTCCCATGTGCTTCAGGTTCGTTGAAGAGACGTTGCGCACTATTCCGACGAATTCCTCCCCGCCCCAGCGACCGTAGAGGTCGAAGGGGCGTGAGTTTGCGTGTAGAGTGCCAGCCACGAACTTAAGCACGCGATCTCCGGTGTCGTGCCCGAACCGGTCGTTCACCCGCTTGAAGTCGTCTATATCCATGAACAGCACACCGAAGGGGATGCCGTATCGGCTCATCTCCTCCAGGCGAGCCTCAAGTTCCCTCTCCAGGTAATGGCGGTTGGCCAGTTGAGTCAGCCCGTCCAAAAGCGCGAGCTTTTCCAACTCCCGCAGTCTCAGATCCTTCGCATTCTTGTTGCTGCCGTCCGAAAACATCTCGACACCGCCGATGACCTTGCCATCGTCGTCGGTAAGCGGGGTGATGCGCACGGAAACCGGCACCCTGTGCCCGCTTTTGTGGTGCAAAAAGATGTCGGCGTCGTGTGGAGTCCCCTCGAAAATAGTTGCGGCAAGAGGACAACCACCGCAGCAAAGGTTGTTGCCGACATCGTCGACATGACAAAGGATGTTGTCGGAGCAACATTTCCCCATCACCTCCTCCGACGTGAATCCGGATATGCGCTCGGCAGCCTTGTTCCAGAACACGATCTTCCTGGTCTGATCGACGATGTAGAGCCCGTCGGGCAGGCTGTCGATGATCTTCTTATACGATTCCCTGCTCAGGTACATCGAAGAGGCTCCTCATCCATCAGGTATTACAGTCGCTTACCAGATGGACCTGCAACGGCGCAGCCGGCTTGATTAAGTGCAGACGGTCCCGCTACCGGAGCGGGTTTAAGTTCCCATCACATGAACGTCGACCGCTTTGCGGCTTAATTAGGATTATAGGCGGTGGAACTGGCGTTGTCAAAGCCGCCAGCAACCATACGGCGCCTCAAGTGAGTACATTTCATAAACAACCGCGAATAAGAGCAACGTTCACGGGAACCTGATGTTTAGCTCTGGCTGGACTAATGCAAATACCAAGAAGACAACGTATACAAACCGCCATTGTTTGCCATGAATAAAGTAATGCAAATCGGCCAGATAGTATTGGGAATTATACGCTGACAAGCAGCGCAAAGTAAACAGATACTGAACCTTTACATCTTTAAAAGAAAAACAATCTGTAAAAATTAATTTATCTGACACTTAAGAGACAGGAGAATATTACGATGAGGGACCGGAGATGATGAGCTTGTAATATTTGTTGTCCGATCCGGCGATCTGACAAGTCACGATAAAAATGAAGATAAACAGCAATAACAGCGTCACGGCGGCAAGTTTTCGTTGCAGCGCGGGGAGCACATGCTTCAGGCTCTCCTTATTGCGGTGCGGCTGCAACATTCCGACACCGATACCGGCGACTGCTGCGGTCGATAAAAGGGCGTAAAGCGGATATCCGACATAGCCGTATTCCTCTTGTCCCTTCAGGTAAAAAAACGCGCCGGAGGAAAGGGTCGTCAGGAAGCAGGCATAGAAGGCGACCTTCATCGGCAACCATGGCGGAGAACCGATTTCGCCGGCGCGCGCAAGGGAGGTCCGGCTGGAAAAGCGTCCCGCAGCAGGAAGTAATCACATCCGGATCGAGCCCTTCAGAGAGACGACCGCCCCCTCCCAGAATTTCATCAGCATGATGTCCGAAGTTCCCCACCCGACCGCTTTTAGAATGCCGATTTCTCTCTGCTCTTCGGCTTAAAGGCCGGAAGCCTTGTCCCAGGCGAGGATGACAAAGGCCAAGGCTGCCGCGCTGAAGATGACTATCAGCAAGCCGGAGCGCCAACTGAAAACGGCGTCATAGGTGCGGAGGATCTCGCTGCGCAATATCGGCCGGCTGTCGGGGTAGATGCGGGTGATTTTTTCGGCTATGGTACCGAACTCCTTCGGGTTGCGGACCTGCAGGGCAAGGTCGGTGGCCTGATCGCCGGGAATGCCTGTCAAATCGCGGTAATCCTGCTCCGAGAGCAGTATCAGGTCACCCGTCAATAGTTGCGACTCCTCGGCAATGATCTCTCTGACGCCAAAGCTGCGCGGCAGGCCGTCATGTCCTGCAAAAGCGACAATATCTCCCGGGTGGGCTCCGCGTATCCTTGATGCCGGCGCCTATATGCCCCCGAGATCATTGTCCAGCGGACCCTGGCGGGGCAGGCATGACGGTACTGGCTTTGATGCAAACGCGGGTATTTTTTCAAACTCCCAAGATCAGTCCTTCGAGCAGGCCGGAGTCGCTCACCTTGAAGGTCTTGAAACCGAAGACGCGCATGGTTTGAAGTACCGCAAGGATTCCGGCGATGATGAGATCTTCCCTCCCCGGCTCAAGCCCGGGCACCTTGAGACGCTCCTCCGGTGCAAGCGGCCTCAGCAGGTCGAAGATCCGCTCCACCTCGGAAAACGGCATGGTGTGGTTGTTCACCCGGCTGTAGTCGTAGTCCTTCATGCCGAGATGGATTGCGGCAAGCGAGGTGGCTGTGCCGGCGGTCCCGATCAGGGTAGCCTTGCCGAAGCGCTCGCTTAACCCTTCCTCTTCCAGTTCTCTTTTCAGTGCCGTCAACTCGCGGCGGATCTTATCCTCCATCTCGGCCACACCCGCCTTCCCCTCGGTCAGCCGGACTACACCTATCGGGAGGCTCCTTGAGAAGACCGGCTCGACGGCCGAGGCGAGGGTATACTCGGTGCTCCCCCCTCCCACGTCAAAAACCGCCAGATCGCCGCTTTTGTCATCAAGGATGGACGCCACGCCCCGAAGGGTAAGGAGCGCCTCTTCAGCGCCGTCGATCACCTCCAGCTCTATGCCGGTTTCAACCAGAACCCGCTTGCAGAAACTCTCGCCGTTTCGCGCATCCCGGACGGCGCTGGTGGCGACCGCCCTGACGCGAGCCGCCTCATGGAGCGAGATCTCCCGCGCGAACTCCTTTAAAGCGGCTATTGAGCGTAGCTGCGCCTCCTCGGAGAGCCCTTGTTCACGGGTGAAACCGCCTCCCAGTCTCGTGATGGTCCGGTTAAGCAGAATCTGGCGGTATGGATTCCGGGTTGCGATCAAGAGCCTCGCCGTGTTGGTGCCGAGATCGATGGCCGCTACGGTATCAGACATGGTTGATTCCTTTCTTTTGAGCGATGATGGTGTAGCAGAGCTGGGCTATCTTCGAGAAGCAGACGATCATGTCACCGTAAAGAAGCCCCGCCACGATGTTGCACTTGCCGCTTTTCAGCCGCCGCAGGTGGCTCATTTGCAGTTCCTCCTCTAGCAAGGCGATCTCGCCCTTGAGATCGCCTGAAAGCTCTTCGACTTCTTCCCCCTTGAGGACCCGTTCGCACAGGGAGACCACTTCTCCGACTTTGGTGGCAAAACCTTTCAGCTCATCCATGGCCGAACTGGAAAAGCGCAGACGCTCCTCTTTCTTGCGCACCAGGTAGTTCAGGACCGCCTCAATTTGATCCCCGACCAGTTCGATCTCGTTCACAAGTTGCAGCATGGTCGGGATCTCAACGGCACGCTCCAAGGAGAGCGTCTCCCTGGAGAGCGCGATCAGGAATTGGGACATGTCGCGATGCAACACGTCGAGCACCACCTCCTTGTCCCTTATGGAGGAAACCGCCTTCTGATTGAAGCCGTCGAACTGCGACACCAACTCACCGTACATCTGACTGGCGATGCTCCCCATCCTGATGAGCTCGTTCCAAGCCTGAACCAGCGCGATGGTCGGGGTCTTGATCACCCTCACGTCGATGAACCTGGGCCTTGCCTCGCTCTCGGAGCGCCTGGTAGGCAACAGCGTCTCGGCGGAACGGGCGAAAAAGCCTATCAGCGGCAGGAAGATCAACAGCGAGGAGATGGTGAATATGCTGTGTGCGTTGGCGAGGTGCCGCGCGATGTAGGGACTTACGGCCTGAACCACGGCCTGCGGATCGGCGCCTTCTTGCAGCACGGGCAAGTCTCCCGGGGAGAGCAGGCTGACGGCGCGCAGAAAAAGCGGAAAAAAGACGAGCGCCAGGGCGATGGCCGCCCCACTGATGCCGAGGTAAATGGTGACCGCCCTTTTGGCAGCATGGCTGCCGCCAATCGATGCGATCAGTGGTATCAAGGCGGCCCCGGCCACCTCGCCGATCACCATGGCGATGGCGGTGTCGTAAGAGAGGACGCCGGCCGAGGCCAGCGCAATCACGATGCCGAGGGAGGCGATTCCGGACTGAACCGCGAAGGTGAGCAGAGCCCCCATAAGGACCGCCATCAAGCGCAGCGAGGGGAGCCCCTCGTGCAGCCCGGCGAGAATGGCACTTTCGCTTAAGGGGCGGCAGGCGCCTTCCAGGATGGAGAGTCCAAAAAAGACCAGTCCCACGCCGAGCAGAAGTCCTCCCAACTGGGAAAGCCTCCTGCTGCGGGAGAAGAAGCTCAACAGGACGCCTACAGTGATGGCGGGAAGAGCCAGGACGGTGATCCTGAAGGCGATGAACTGGATGGCGACGGTGGTGCCGATGCCGGTCCCAAGGAGTACCCCCAGGGCTTGGTACAGGGAGAGCAAGCCCGCATTCACGAAGCCAACCACGAGAACCGAGGCGGCACTGCCGGATTGCAGCAGCGATGCGAGGCAACTGCCGATCAGTGGAGCGGTCAGGAGGTTTCCGGTGGCCCTTTCGAGCAGTCGCCGGATGCGCTCGCCGCTCACCTTCTGCAACCCATCGGACATGGTGCGCATGCCGAGTATGAACAGCGCCAGGCCGCCTAGCGCTTCGATGATATAAAACCAGAAGGTGGGAAACATAGATAAACTGCCAGATATGAATTGAGGTTGTGGTTGGTGGCGCATGGGCGCGACGGAGTACACCTTAATCTTAATCTTAATCTTAATCTTGATCTGATTAAGATTAAGATTAAGATTAAGCCATATCAGATTCAGGCCAAGGTTGAGGTTAAGCTAGAAGCCCAAGCTGTCGCGCTAAAGCCGCATCACTATTTACCTTATCTTGGCCTTAATCTTGATCTGATTTTGTTCTTAATCTGTTTTTGACTAATCCGCCCCGGAAACCTTTTCTTTCAGCTCTTTGCCGACCTTGAAGAAGGGAAGCTTCTTTGCCTTAACCGAGATGGATTCACCGGTTTTAGGATTTCTGCCGGTGTAGGCGTCGTATTCCTTCACGACAAAACTGCCGAAACCTCTGATCTCAATTCTGTCACCGGAGAGAAGGGCGTCAGTCATCGAGGCGAAGACCGCATTGACAACCTCCTCGGCCTTCTTAAAAGAGAGGGTCTTCTTTGCAGCGAGAGATTCAATGAGTTCTGATTTGTTCATTGTCCACCTCCGGAATAACATGTTTTGCTTTAGCAGCATCCTTTTAAATAGCGCTTTGAGAGGTATTTCACTTCCTCTGTGCGCCCCTGACTGTTCAATATCGGTATAAGGCGCTCCGCGGCTGAGCGCGCAACGCTCGGCAGCTCAAGTGTTTTGGACCAGATTTCAACGGCGCCTGCCTCATCCCCCGAGGCCTCGTGCAGTTCGCCCAGCATGAACTGTGCTTGATCAGCCAGGATTCCCAGCTCCAACATACGTTCCACCGTGGCGATCGCCTCGGGATACCTGCCCCCCTCGGCATTCAGTTGGACCAGCGCCAGGTAGCAGGTCGAGTTGGAGGGATTCACCAGAAGAGCGCGATTCAAAAGCGCCTCGCTCTCATGAACGCGGCCGGCCCTGTACATTATAAGGGCGAGTTCGTAAAACACAATGTCATTATCACCAGATACCAGCATTTCCTGCAGAAGTGGAAAAGCCTGTGCATCGTCCCCGTCGTGGATCAGCAGATAGGCCTTGGCGAATTTAGCCCCGAGCGCGGCATAGCGGCCGCTCAATTCACCCGGAAGCGGCTGCACCATGAGGAAGAAACGGTCCTCTTCGGAAAGGTTCGACTCCGGGATTTCCAGCTCCGCCTGGCCATGGCTGCCGGCATCCTTGCAGGATCCGCAGGAACTCCCGCCATGAGCCTTGTGCCCTGACGTGGTTGCGGCGGACGACGTGGCCTGCATCGGTTGCTGTAGTCTTTGAAGCCCGGCCAGGGCGGTTGCCTTGATGCTGTCGTCCACGGCGAGTTCGGCAGCCAAGGAGAAGTGATCATAGGCCTTGGCCAGCTCACCGGCGACAAACGAGCGCTCACCCTCGTGCAGGTTGAGCTCCCCCAAGCGGTTTCCGGCACGGTCCAACCCTTGACGGATCTCCGACTCGTCCCCGGCGGCATCAGCCGGGCAGCGCTTGAGCGCCTCCATCAAGTCGACCCTGGCGTCGGCAAACCGACCTGCTGACAGATGCTTCGCTCCTTGAGTCTGGTAATGACGGTGATCCTTCTTGAAAAGTTTGCCGAAAAACATGCGGCCCCTCCGCTTTGATGTGATGTTAGCTTCGTACAAGCTCGGTTACGCTTTCCAGATGAAAAGTCTGGGGAAACATGTCCACGGGCCGGGATCTGGTCACTCGATACCCGTTGCCGCTCAAAAGAGCAAGGTCTCGCGCCAGCGTCGCAGGATCGCAGGAGACGTAGATGATCTTTTCCGCGCCAAGATCGGCGATATCGCCGGCAGCCTCGGCGCCGCTTCGCGGCGGGTCGAGAATCACCAGGTCGAACCGTTCGCGGCGCTTGGCTAGACGTCTGACGGCGAGCGAGACGTCGCTCACCTGAAAAGACGCGTTACAGACGTTGTTGACCTCGGCGTTAGCCACGGCGTCGACGATGGAGGGGGCATATCCCTCCACCCCGACAACCTCGCTTACGGAAGGGGCAATAGGGAGGGAAATGTTGCCGTTGCCGCAGTACAGATCGAGCACCCGCTCGCCTCCCTTGAACCCGCCCCACTGCCAGACAGTCCTGATCAGCTCATGGTTTTGCCGGTAGTTCACCTGGGAAAACCCCCCGCGCCCGAAACGAAGCCGCATCAGGCCGGCGCCTGGGAACAGGTCGGCCGGAATGCCGTAGCTCAGCGAATCTACGCCGAACACCTGGTCAAGGCGCGCCTTGCCGCCACTTCTGACGTAGGCCCCCGAGACGGAGGCAAGATCGCTGCGTGCTGCGAGAAGGCGCCCGATGAGCCCTTCGGGGTCTTTCCCGCTGAAATGAACGATCGCCACGCTCTGCGTGTCGTCACCGATGGAAAGATCGATCTGCGGGATCGCCTCGACTTGCGGCATCTGCTTCAGCAGCGCGCGGAATTCGGAGGCGATACGGTTCAGCGCGGGATCCGCCAGGGCGCACCCCGAACCGATATCGACCACCTCATGGGAACCCGTTCTGAAAAAACCGAGTGCCGGCATCCCGTTTTTCATGGCGATCTTGAGCTGTATTCTGGAGCGGTAGCCATAGCAAGCCGGGGAGCCTGCCACCGGCTCCACGGTGCCGCTTGGCACACGTCCGATGCGGCTTAGGGTATCGGCAAAGATCTCGCTTTTTTGCTTCAGCTGTTCGGTGTAAGGGAGGTGCTGCCAATTGCACCCTCCGCACTCTCCGAACACGGGGCAAGGCGGCAAGACCCTGAGCGGCGAGGGCTCGATCAGTTCCACCAGCTCACCTTCCAGAAAAGAGCGCTTCTCCTTGACGACCCGGATACGTGCCTGGTCCCCCGGGGCGGTGAGCGGAACAAAGCAGGCTTTCCCCTGCACCCGACCGAAACCGGCACCTCCGTAACACATCCGCTCGATGGTGACTAACGCCTCACCCATTAAGGCCGCGCAGTGGCACAAAGGATTTCGCCCGGCCCAAGACCCGTTTCAATTCGGTCTGCGCCAATTTTTTCGGGAAGGAGTGCCCGTTGAAATAGCCAAGCGAGTGATCGATGAACTGCTGAATCACCTTTGACACGGCATCCGGGATAGCCAGTGTGGCGACGCCCTGATGTTCTATATCCTTGCAATAGAGCACGCTGCCGCCTAGAATCTTCAAGGCGGCCTGGTACGCAGGGGCATCGTCAAACAGTTCGGCAGTTAGCGGCACTTCACAGCTTATCCGTATCCTCACCTGGTGATAGTCGCCGAAGTATCGGCGGGTGGCATCGAAAAATTGAACGGTGAGCCCGTTGGCAAGCGGGATCTCCCTGATTAGCTTTCTCATGTTTCCGTGACCCCTTTGGAAAATCTGCCCCTATTTTTAGCATGTTATGGATTTGCTGTAAATAGAGATGATACAGAACCCAAAATGCAACCGGAAGCTAAAACCAGCTTGCTTTTTTCGGGAAATATTTGTAAAGTCACAGATTGTTAGAAAAGAAGCCACCGAACTGGCCAGGAGTGAAAATGAGCAAGGAAGAAGCAATCGAAGTAGAAGGGACGGTCATCGAACCGCTTCCCAACGCAATGTTCAAGGTCAAGCTGGAAAACGACCACATGGTGCTGGCACATATCTCCGGCAAGATGCGGAAATTCTTCATAAAGATTCTGCCCGGCGACAAGGTGACCGTAGAACTTTCGCCTTACGACCTGAGCCGCGGCCGCATCACCTATCGCGCCAAGTAACCCTCCACGATCGTCACCGGCGTCAAGTCCCAGCCATCCTCCGAATCCGCCGCAGCAACGCAAACGGATACCATGGACCAAGAACAGGCTTTCTCGTTCAGCCTGCGGATTGCGCTAGATCTTCATTATTCCTAACAAGTCAACACTTAAAGAGAAGGAACAGCCCATGTATACTGCAGCCGATCTGAGAAAAGGATTGAAGATCGCCATCGACAACGAGCCGTACATCATCACAGCCTTCGACTTTGCCAAGCCGGGCAAGGGTCAGGCGCTTTACCGCACCAAGCTGAAGAACATGATAACCGGGTCCACTCTGGACCGGACCTACCGCTCCGGAGAGACCTTCGAACCGGCCAACCTCGACGACCGGAAGATGCAGTACCTCTACAAGGAAGACGATCACTACTGCTTCATGGACAACGACACCTTCGAGCAGATTCATATCAATGAAGCAGCCCTGGGCGACGCCAAGAACTACCTGATCGACAACCTCGCCGTCGAGGTGCTGATCTTCAGGGAAAAGGCGATCGGCGTGGACGTGCCGAACTTCGTCAACCTGCGCGTTACCCAGACCGACCCTTGGGTAAAAGGCGACACCTCCGGCAGCGATTCCAAGCCCGCCACCCTTGAAACCGGCTACGTGCTCCGCGTCCCCCCCTTCATCGAGGAGGGAGAACTGATCACCATAGATACCCGCACGGGCGAGTACTCCACCAGGGTAAAGGGATAAGAATGCCGGAAAACTGGCCGCTCGCCAGGCGCTGCCGCGCGCTGGCCGAGCGGAGTGCGATCTTCAGCAGGGTGAGAAGTTTTTTTCAGGAAAAGGGGTATCTCGAGGTCGAGACCCCTTTTCGCATACCTGCGCCCGCGCCGGAAGCCCAGATCGACGCCATACCTGCAGCGGGATGGTTTCTGCAGACCTCGCCCGAATTGTGCATGAAACGGATGCTGGCGGCAGGTTATCCGCGCATCTTCCAGATTTGCCGCTGCTGGCGCGAGGGCGAGCGCGGGACTCGGCACCTCGGCGAATTCACCATGTTGGAGTGGTATCGGGCCGAGGCGGACTACCTTTTCCTCATGGAGGAGACCGAGGCGCTGGTGACGGCGGCGGCCTCAACGCCCAAGCTTTGCTACCGCGGCCTTAGCATCGACCTCTCGCTCCCCTGGGAGAGGATCACCGTCGCGGACGCCTTTGAACTGCATGCCGGCACCTCCGTTTCGGAAGCGCTGGAGGCCGGGACTTTTGACGAACTCATGGTCGAGCATATCGAGCCGCAGATGGGGATCGCCAGGCCCACCTTCCTTTACGACTACCCCGCCAGTTGCTCGGCCCTTGCCAGGTTGAAAAAGAGCGACCCGACGGTCGCCGAACGTTTTGAACTCTACATAGGCGGGTTGGAGATCGCCAACGCCTTCTCCGAGCTCACCGATCCAGTCGAACAGCGCAGCAGGTTCGAGGCGGAAGCATCCGAGCGCGCCTCGCTCGGCAAACTCCCCTACCCCATGCCGGAGAAGTTCCTGTCGGCCCTCACCCGGATGCCCGACGCCTCAGGCATAGCGCTTGGACTGGACCGCCTGGTAATGGTGCTCCTCGATGCCGGCAGCATAGACGAAGTGGTCGCCTTCACCCCTGAAGAGCTTTAAAAAAACTCCCCCGCCAAGCAGATCTGCCCTTCACCGCATCCTCCATTGCCCGCCCCTCCTTCGTCAACCAGCCGCGTCGATTTGGTTGACAACCCCCCGTACGGCATGCTACATGAGGCGTGGGAGGAACAAATGGAAAAATCTATAGACGAAATTGCAAATAGGATCATCGAGGGGGGAACACTTACTCCTGAAGAGGCAGTCCGGCTCTCCGGAGCCGAGGGGATGGACGTGTACGACCTGTTCCGCGCCGCCAGCCGCATCAAGGAACATTTCGTCGGGAACGAGGTACACCTCTGCTCGATCATCAATGCGAAATCCGGTCGCTGCGCCGAGGATTGCGCCTTCTGCGCCCAGTCGGCCCACCACAGCACCGATGCACCGGTGTATCCGCTGGTTCAGGAGGATCGCCTGCTGGAATCGGCCCGCGACGCCGAGGCTAACGGTTCCGCCTGCTTCGGCATCATTACCAGCGGCACCACCGTCAACGGCCCGGAACTGGAGCAAATCCTGACTGCCCTGCGCCGCATACGGCTGGAAACCACCATCCTCCCCTCCTGTTCGCTTGGCATCATCGACGAGCAGACCGCGAGGAAGCTGAAGGATGCGGGCATGGACACCTACCACCATAACCTGGAGACCGCGGAGAGCTTTTTTCCTTCCATCTGCACCACGCACCCCTATCGGGACGACGTCGAGACGGTGCGTGCTGTGAAAAAGGCCGGGCTGAAAGTCTGCTGCGGCGGCATTTTCGGGCTCGGGGAGACCGCGGCCCAAAGGGTCGAGATGGCGTTCACCCTGAAAGAGCTCGATGTCGATTCGGTGCCGATCAACTTCCTGAACCCGATCGAGGGGACCAGGCTCGAGGGGGCCGCCAACATCAGCGCCATGGAGTGCCTGAAGACCATCGCCATTTACCGGATGATCCTGCCGGACAAGCGCATCACGGTATGCGGCGGCAGGGAAAAGAACCTGCGCGACATGCAGTCCTGGATTTTCTTCGCCGGCGCCAACGGCACCATGATCGGCAACTACCTGACCACGCAGGGACGCAACGTCGACGTCGACCTGGCGATGTTTGGCGACTTGGGCCTCAAGACCGTCATGTGCGCCCACTAGGCCGGCGGCCTGAAACCGGAACAGGAAGGAAATATTCGATATGTCTGCAAAAGGGATCTTCATCACGGGAACCGATACCGGTGTCGGCAAGACCATAGCATCGGCTGCCATCGCCATGCTGCTGAGACGTATGGGACACACGGTCGGAGTCATGAAACCCGTTACCAGCGGCTGTATCGAGCGGGACGGGCATCTCGTTTCCGAGGACGCCGAACTGCTCTGCTTTGCAGCGGGAACCGCGGTCACGCCGGATTGCGCCCCCTATCTCCTGAAGGCGCCGGTGGCCCCCTCCATCGCCGCCTCCCTTGAGGGGGTGAAGATCGATTTCGAGGTGATACGTGCCGCCTACCTCCGTCTCGCCGAGAGCCACGAGTTCGTCATCGTGGAGGGCGCGGGGGGGCTTATGGTCCCGCTGGCCGGCGGACTGTTGATATCGGACCTCGCCTCGCACCTTGGCCTGCCGGTCGTGGTCGTAGCGAGGCCGGGGCTCGGCACCATCAACCATACGCTCCTCACCACGTTCACCGGCCGCACCATGGGGCTCGTGGTGAAGGGGGTAATCGTCAACCGCTACCCGGAGCTCCCCGGCCAGGCGGAGGCTTATGCGCCGCACCTGATTGCCTCCTTGTCGGGAACCCAGCTGCTGGGGGTATTCCCGGAAATTCAGGGAGACGACGACCGCATGGTGACCAGCGCGGTCGTCGACCGCCTGCTTGAGGAACCCGCCACCGGAATCATGCTGCGCGAGATGTTCGATTGAAAGCAATTGACGAGTTACGACAATTGACAATTGACAATTGACGATTGACGACGGACTGCATGAACTAATCGCGCGAGGATTGGGGGACTCTTGAAGAGTTGGACGAGATCATCAGCCCGCCCGGTTCATCGTTATGCTTGTCCCTGCAGCTCTGGGGCCGGGTTTGATTTGTAAGGAGAGAGATTGTGGTCGAGCTGGATACCGAAACGCTCAGAAAATATGACAGGGATCACCTCTGGCACCCTTTCACCCAGATGAGCGAGTGGGAGCAAGCGCAAAACATCGTCATCACCGGGGGGGAAGGGTCCTACCTGATCGACTCGGATGGCAACCGCTATCTGGACGGCGTGGCCGCCATGTGGACTAACGTGCACGGACACTGCCGGGCCGAGATTAACCAGGCGATCAAGGAGCAGGTGGACAGGCTTGAGCATTCCACTCTTTTGGGGCTCAGTAACGACCGCGCGGTTCTCCTTGCCAAGCGTCTGGTGGATATCGTCCCATCCGGTCTATGCAAGGTTTTTTACTCCGACAACGGCTCGACGGCTGTCGAGATCGGCGTAAAGATGGCTTTTCAATTCCAGAAACAGACAGGACGAGGTGAAAGGACCAAGTTCATCTGCTTCGACAACGCCTACCACGGCGATACGGTCGGCGCCATGAGCGTCGGCGGGATCGACATCTACCACGAGGTGTACCAACCCCTGCTCTTTCCGACCATCAAGGCCCCTTCTCCTTACTGCTACCGCTGCACCCTCTCTCCCGAGGGGAACCGCGAGCGCTGCGGCATGCTCTGTCTGAAAGAGCTGGAGCGGCTGATGGAGCTGCATGCCCACGAACTGGCCGGGTTGGTCATCGAGCCGTCCGTGCAGGGGGCAGGCGGCATGATCGTGCAGCCCCCGGGCTTTCTCAAGGGGGTGCGGGAGCTTTGCGACCGCTTCGACGTCTTGATGATCGCGGACGAGGTGGCCGTAGGCTTCGGTCGGACCGGCGCCATGTTCGCCTGCGGCAAGGAGGGGGTTACCCCCGACATCATGGCGCTGTCCAAGGGGATCTCCGCCGGGTACCTGCCGCTTGCCGCGACGCTCACCACAAAAAAGGTGTACGACGCCTTCCTGGGCTCCTACAGCGAGTTGAAGACCTTCTTCCACGGACACACCTTTACGGGGAATCCGATCGCCTGCGCCGCAGCACTGGCCAGCCTGGAGCTCTTCGAGCAGGACCGGCTGCTGGACTCGCTAGTGCCGAGGATCGCCTATTTAAAGGAGCGGCTGGAGCGCCTTCGCGACCTGCCGCACGTAGGCGACGTGCGGCATGAGGGGATGATCGGCGGCATCGAGCTGGTGCTCGACAAGCAAAGCCGGCAACCGTACCACTGGGAAGAGCGTGTCGGCGTCAGGGTTTGCCTGGAGGGGAGAAAGCACGGCCTGTTCCTGCGTCCGCTGGGAAACGTCATCGTCGTGTTCCCGCCGCTGTCGATTTCTCTCGACGAACTTGCCCTGCTCATGGATGGCATAGAGGCGTCCATTTGCACGGTAACCGCGTAAGGTCCTGCCGCCCGTGTCCCGTCTCCTGCACCAGGACTAAGAAACCTCTGGCTTCCTTGCCGCTGTTCCATTAAAATACGCGATTGGCGCTGATCCACGCCGACCGCCAGAAAAGGAGCAGGTACATGGAACTGATAGACAGCCACGCGCACATATATGGGAAGGAGTTCGCCTCGGATTTTGCCGAGATGATGGACAGGGCCAAGGAGGCCGGGGTTGTCGCCATCGTCGCCGTTGGCGCCGATCTCGAATCGAGCCGCGAGGCTTGCGCCCTTGCCGGAGCCCACGACGGGATTTACTGCTCGGTCGGCATCCATCCCCATGACGCGGACAGGGTCACCGAGAAGTGTTACGAGATGGTGCGCGAAATGGCCTTGGGAAATCCAAAGGTAGTCGCCATCGGCGAAGTCGGCCTCGACTTTTACAGAGACCGCTCATCGAGAACGGCGCAGGAGGAGGTGTTCCGGCGCTTCATTCGACTTTCCCGCGAGCTCTCGCTGCCTCTCATTATTCACGACCGTGACGCCCACGACAGAATCGTAGCCATCATGCGGGAGGAAGGGGCCGGCCAGGTCGGCGGGGTGCTGCACTGTTTTTCAGGCGATCTGAAGATGGCGCTCGAATGCATCGGGATGGGGTTCAAGATCTCCATCCCAGGAACGGTCACCTACCCTTCCAACGAGGCGCTCAGGGAAGTGGTGCGCGGGGTGAAGATCGAGCAGCTCATGGTGGAGACGGATGCGCCCTACCTGACGCCGGTCCCGCACCGCGGCAAGCGGAACGAGCCCGCCTTCGTCAGGCTGGCAGCCGAGAGGATCGCTCAGATCAAGGGGCTTTCGCCTGAGGATGTCGGCAGGATCACCTCTTTCAACACGAGGAAGCTGTTCCGCATCGTGCAACCCGCCGAACACGCGACCATCGCCTACAAGATCCGCGATTCGCTCTACCTGAACATCACCAACCGTTGTTCGAATCGCTGTACCTTCTGCCCCAAATTCGACGATTTCGCTGTCAAGGGTCATGAACTGCGGCTTTCGCACGAGCCTGATTTTGCGGAGGTGATAGCCGCGGTGGACACCGCTAGCGGATTCGCGGAGGTGGTTTTCTGCGGCTACGGCGAGCCGCTCATCCGCCTCGATCTGGTCAAGGAGGTGGCGGCCGAGTTGAAGCGTCGCGGCCTAAGGGTCAGGATCAATACGGACGGGCAAGCCAACCTGGTGCACGGCAGAAACATCCTGCCGGAGCTCTCCGGACTTGTGGATGCGCTCTCCGTGAGCCTGAACGCGGCCGACCCCGAAGATTACCAGAGGCTTTGCAACACTCCGTTTGGCCCTGAAGGTTTCCAGGCTGTGTGCGATTTCCTGCGCGAAGCGCCGAAATACGTCCCGCAGGTGACGGCAAGCGCCGTCACACTGCCGGAGTTGAACGTGGAAAAGGTGCGTGAGCTCGCATATGCCCTGGGGGTTGACTTCCGCGAGAGGGAGTACGCCGAGGTAGGCTAGCCGGATCATTTCTTGAGCCAAACCTTTACCTTCAGACGCTGAATAAAGGGGAGGCTCCGGCGGCAAGAGCGTCGTTGCTTCCAGTGACAGTATCGCCTGAGACGGTGAAGTAAAAGGTTGCTCCTTCCCCGGGCTTCCCTTCGCCCCACACTTTACCGCCCAGGCGGTTTAGCATGCGCCGCACCATGGAGAGCCCGAGACCGTGCCCGACAAAGATCTTGTCGTCGTGCAGCCTCTGAAAAGGGACAAAGAGCCTTTCGGCCAGAGCCATATCGAAACCGTCCCCGTTGTCGCTCACATAGCAGACACCATCGCGCATGCCAAAGGAGATACAGCTGACTGGCTTGGCGGCGCTGTACTTCCATGCATTGCCGATCAGATTATCCATTACGCTCGTCAACAGTCCCTCGTCTCCGGTGACGACCACCCCTTCCTGGACATGCAGGCTCACTGCGCGCCTTGGGTCGGTAATCCTGAGATCGTCGAGTATTCCCCGCGCCATCGTGCTCAGATCAACCGGCTGCAGATTTAGCTTCGTCAGCCTTGTCTCGGATAAGTCGAGCATCCGGTCCAAGGTCGACTCCATCCGTTCTCCGCCGCTTATGATGCAGTCGAGGTAGTTCTTTGCCGTTTCATCCAATTGCCGCGCGTAACCGTCAAGCAGCAACTCGCCATAGCCGTAGATGACTCGAAGTGGCGTCCTCAGGTCGTGAGAGACCGAATCGTAAAGAAATTCCAACTCATCGTTGGCCTGACTCAGCTCCGCCGTCCGCTCCTCCACACGCCGCTCCAACTGTTCTGAAGCCTTCCTGAGCTGTTCCGAGAGGCTTCGCTCGTTGGCTAGCCGTTTGGCGTTCCTGATCGCGATACCTAATACCGGCGCAACTCCCTGGATCAGGTTCAGGTCGCTTTGCAGCAGTTCGCTTTCCCTATTGGCATCATCAACCGCGAGCACGCCAAGTGATTCACCTTCGCAGACTATGGGAGCGCAGATGAAGGACTTCACCCCTAACTCGGCGATAAAAGCGTGATTTTCGGGACTGGCATGGTCCCTTATTTCGGAAAGGTTGTTAACCAGCTGCGGCTGTTTTTCATGAAAGCAGCTGACCAATACCCCTGAGGGAACGCTACCCTGCAGTGGCAGCTCCATCCTCTCCAGCTTCCGCTCGTGCTCGGCACTGAAGCCGAAACACCCGCTCAGCACGAGAGCACCGCGCTCGTGGTCCGCCAACAGGATGATGCCACGGCCGTAATCAAGCCTCTTTAGCAGCACCTGGTTCACGCTGGAAAGGATGTCGCCGAGTTCCGTCCTGGTGGAGATGACCTTGCCGATTTCATTGATCATGAGAGCGCTGTCGCAATGGTCCTGCGCCTGCGCCAATAGCTTTTCGCTGGAGTTGCGCATGTTGGTTAGAGAATAGAGCAGCGCCTCGCGCTCGAAGTTGTGCACCAGCAGTGTAAGCCCGAAGTACATAAGCAAGGATGTGATAAACGCCGGTGTGAACCATTGTCCGGAGCCGATGAAGAGCGATATCGCGCTCAAGGGAAACAGGAGGAAACTGAGTCGGCGCGCGAAAATCAGGCGGGAAATAAGCGAGGCTTCCCAGGAGATAAGGTAACGGCAGACACTCCCCCCCTTGAAGATACACTCGGTGTGGCGAATCAGCGGAAAGTCGTAATCGAAGAACAGGAAGACGGACTCAAAGAAACCGATGCGGTTTTCGCACTGACAGGGGTTTTCGCGCACCCCCTCCTCGAAAGAAACGGTGAGCTCAAGCTCGCGGGGTCCGATCTTTCTTGAGGAACAGCGCGATGAGCGGCTGAACCTCTCGGCCAGCTTGTTGATGATGATGAACACGTACTCCGGCCCGATCAGACCAAGAATGAAGGCCCGCATCGGGCCAAGCGCATCGGAAGATGCGGCATAGCGGCCGGCCTCGCGGGCAATGCCAGGGTCGCCGGTAAGTTGAATCAGCTTTTCATTAAACATGTCGATCTGGCGCTGGCTGAACCAGTGTCCCGTGTCGGCAATCTCCCACGCCTTCATCCCGGCGTACTTTATCAGCTCATCAATATCGACATGCTGATACTTTTTCCTTAGAAGTTTCAGGAACAAGTCTATGATGCGGCTGTTGTAAAGAGGCGTGTCAAGTGCTATAGCCATTATGACTCCTTCGACGGAACTGCGGGATTCTACCTTCGACAGCGTTGTTAATCAACGAAATTGTCATTATTTCGAGCTTCTTAATCATTGGCAATACAAGCCGGCGGCTGCGAGACGGTGCGCCGTCACGACGACTGATCGCACTCTCAATGAAAGCAAATCGGAATTTGCGTAATTTTTAATAAAATTGTGATCCAGAATACAGACTTTTTTCTTGTCGGCCATAGTATGGAATTTAAAATGAGGATAGAATTATCGTTTTCTAAATGATGTCGTGCTCCAGCGAGCCGGCCGGTACAAAGTGTCAGGCGCAGCACTCTATCCGTAGCGCCTTGGGCGCCGTTCACCTTCTTGAAGTTGGAGCCTTTGCCTAGTGGGAAATGAACTTGACAAAAAACAGCTTGAGGGGCTTCTGGCCGGTCTGAAATCCGCGCCCGCCCTGGCGCTCTACAGCCTGACGCTTTACCGCCTGGAAAAAGGGGTAAGCGACGGACCATGGCTGTTCGAGAACTGCTGTTCCATTGTGGAGGACCCGCTTTGCAGGGACGTGGCGCGCCATTTCTTCGAAAAGGACCTGCAGGTTTATTTTGAGGAAGGAACTACCTCAGTCTGCCGTTACGGCGGAGGCTTCTTCGGTTTCGTCATCCCCTTCACCATGGGCTCTGATAAATTCTGCATGGTCGGCGACGGCGTCAGGGACGACTCCATAGACCTTTGGCAACTGGCCGCCCTGTCGCGCACCGGCGGCGGCGAGGTGTTTTCCCTGTTCCCTTACGTGGAGTCGCTTTGCACCGCCACCCTTCAAGAAGTAGAACAGGTAGCACATGAGGTGTCGCGGCGGATCCAGGAACTTTCTTTTGCGCCCCCCCCCGCCTCTGCGGAACCAACAGTCGCCGAAGAGCGGATCGACGCGCGACTTGTCACAGTCGCCCTGGCCCTTGAGCAGATTGATCTTGCCGCCACAGTGACCGAGACAGTCGGACTTTGCTGCGAATGGATTCTGGACCAGTTCGACACGCCAAAGATCGCTGTGGCCCTGCGTGGGTCAGCCGGCATTACGTATCAGGTGACCGGCGTTTGGGGGCTGCCCGACGACTTGGGGAGCATCGCAGCTGACTCGATCCATCTATTCCTGGCCAGGGACAAGGCGAAAAGGACGATCCCCTTCGACGCCCAGATGCGCGCCGCGCTACCAGCCTTGCAAGCCACCGACTGCACCTGCTTTCCGCTGCGCTGCCAAAACGAGCGCATCGGATTTATCGCTCTTGTAGACGCCTCCCCCGGGGCAAGCGATGCGTTGCTGATCTCGATGCTAGCCGGCGCCACCGCGGCAAAGCTGTCGCTCATATTGAAGGACGCCGAGCAGTCAAAAAAGAACGCCCTCTCCCAAAAACTCATGTCGCTCACCAACACCCTTTTGCGCGTGGACAGCAAGGATGAACTCTACGAAGCGATCCTGGACATCGCCTCCGAATTGATAGACGCCACCCAGGGATCGGTCATGCTGATAGACAAGGACGGTCAGAACATGCATATCGTCTTCACGCACGGTATGACCTTGAACATCGCCCGCTGTCTGCCGGTAAAGGTGGGCAAAGGGATCGCGGGCATGGTTGCGCAGACCGGCCAGCCGCTGCTGATCAACGATGTGGAGACAGACAGCAGGGTCGCCATGTCGAACCGCTCCCGTTTCAAGTCAAAGTCGCTGATCTGCATCCCACTGAAGCTGAAGGACAAGGTGATCGGTGTACTGAACCTGTCGGACAAAAGGAACCTGACGCCCTTCAGCGAGGCCGACTTGCAGGTTTTGACCTCGTTTGCCAACTTGGCCTCGCTGATGATCGAACGGACCGAAGTCCTTGAGGAATCAGAACGGTTCGAGCAGCTCTCGGTGACGGATGCTCTCACCGGCCTCTATAACCGCCGTTTCCTCAAAAACCGGCTGGAGGAGGAACTGAACAGAAGTATCCGGCAAGGGCTGAACCTCACCGTGCTTTTCATCGATCTTGACTTCTTTAAGGGTTACAACGACCTGTGCGGCCATCTGGCAGGTGACGAGGCACTTAAGATAACGGCCGACATCATCAAGGCATCGCTTCGGGAGATGGACATCGTGGCGCGTTACGGCGGAGAGGAATTCTGCGCGGTGCTGCCGGGCACCTCAAAGGCGGAGGCGCTCATCGTCGCCGAGCGCATCAGGTCCGAGATCGAAAAAGAGCGCTTCCCGGGGGAGAGCGACGTACCGCAAAGGCGACTCACCGCAAGCCTGGGTGTAGCCTCGTTCCCCGAGGACGGCCGCAGTTTTACAGCCCTGGTACACGCATCCGATGTGGCCTTGTACGAAGCCAAGGCAAACGGACGCAACCGCATTGTCGCCGCCCGAACCCAGCCCGCCCCGGCGAATCACCCCGCTCTAAGCGTTGATCCGCTGCTCCCCCCCTCCCCAGACAACCTTGCCAAAACCCTGGACTTCAACGCGTACCTTGAGGCGTCGGCGGCTGGCAAAGTTTGATTTTTTCGATTTTTTTCAAGTTGCAGCTACTTCTTTCGCTCCCCAATGAATCGAGAGCTACCTGCCCGCGCAGGAAAATACGAGCGGTGGCTCACTGAGTTTGCGAATACCCAAGTTTTACTAGTGAAAAAAACTTTTATTCGTGCTAATAATCGGACCGTGAGGACAACTGCTTTTTTCGCTGCAAGTAGGGATATGGAAGTTCGATCTGTATTTCCTGTTTTGAGCTTTGCTATGTTTTAGTGCCATTTAATGCAGAGGGAGTTTTGATGGAAAGCGCGCGCAAAATTCTTCAGTTTGCCAGACCCGGTACAATCATTGAGCTATCGCTTGAAAGTCAGAAGGAGATCGGTCTAGGCAAGCTGATCAACAGACTTAACTTTATCAACTTCCAGGAAGATTCAATAATTGTCAACTTCAGGCATTCCAAATATCCCCGCACCGTCAGCCTGGAAGCCCGCCCACTCCCCTGCCTGAACAACAAGCTTGAGTGTCAATGGACCCTCAGCCACGATAATCAACCGAGCATCAATGCCTGCACCTTTGAAAACATCTTCATCATAGACGGCAACAAGCTTGTCGTAGCCGTGCCCGAGCTGATAACCATAGGCGACAAGGGCGCGATTTTCCTGCTGCCGGATAAGAGCTTGGAAGTAAACTACCGCAAAACGAGAAGGCACGCCGGGGAAGGGGTCAGGGTGGAACTCCTGCAAAACAGCGCGCGCTTCCACGGCACGCTGCTCGATTTCAGCGCGGTTTCCTTTCGTGTGGAGACGGACAGTTCTTCCAACCACGCCTACCATTGGATGAACACCGAGGTCCCGGTGCAGGTCGTCTTCAGCAATCCCGCCGCAACCGTTTATTCCGGCGAATGCCGTATAATCTCGCAAAGCCTCGGTTCCAGGTCCAGGGTGTACGTGCTGGAACCGCTGCAAAACCAGATGCGGCGCTTCAAGGCGAAGGAAATACGCAGCCTGCGCCACGAGTTGCTGCCCCTGCCCAATATCGTCTTCAAGCACCCGCTAAGCGGCAAGAGCGTCGACCTTAAAGTTGCGGACCTTTCCGGATCTGGCTTCTCGGTTCACGAGGAGCAGGAGCTTTCCGTGCTGCTGCCAGGCATGATCATTCCGGAGCTGGAACTGAGGATTGCAAACGGGTTCACCATAAAATGCGTGGTCCAGGTTATTTACCGGGTGGTCCAGCAAAACGGCAACGACGCCAGCAAGGTGAAGTGCGGATTGAGCTTTCTCGACATGGACATCAGAGAGCACGTGAACCTGCTTTCATTGCTATGCCTTGCCAAGGACAAGAACTCGTACATAAGTAACCGTGTAAACACCGAGGACCTGTGGCAGTTTTTCTTCGAAACAGGCTTCATCTACCCGGAAAAATACGCCTTCGTCCAGGCAAACAAGAACCGCCTGAAGGAGATGTACGATAAGCTTTACACGCAAAATCCCAGCATCGCCCGCCACTTCATCTATCAGGAGAAAGGCGCCATTCTCGGACATATGGCCATGCTGCGTTTTTACGAGAACAGCTGGTTGATCCATCATCACGCCGCAAACAAGTCCGAATCCACCAATGCCGGCCTGGTGGTGCTGAACCAGTTGGCCCATTCCATCAACGACTGCTTCAACCTCCAGTCCGCCCACATGAACTACGTCATCTGCTACTACAGGCCGGAAAACAGGTTTCCCAATCGCGTTTTCGGCACCGCGAACAAACTGATCAACGACAAGAAAGGGTGTTCCATAGACACCTTCGCCTATCTGCACTACAAGAGGTCCTTTTCCGACGACTGGAACTTTTGCGGTCCCTGGGAACTTGCGCGCTCCACGCGAGAGGACCTTTTGGAACTTGAGAGTTTTTACGAGCAAGAGTCGGGCGGGCTCATGCTGCACGCACTGAACCTGGAACCGGAGATGGTCGACTGCGACGATCTTACCGAGGAGTACCGGCGCATCGGCTTCACCATGAAAAGGCACTGCTACACGCTTAAGAAAAACGGTAGCATCAAGGCATTGCTGACGGTCAACCTGTCCGACGTCGGGCTGAACCTTTCGGACCTGACAAACTGCATCCAGGTCCTGATTCTCGACCCGGAGATGTTCCCCAAGGACATCATCTACCTTTCGCTTTCCATACTCACGCACAAATATGAGCAAGACGACATCCCCGTGCTGGTTTACCCCGCAAGCTACGTCGAAGCCGCCAACATCCCGTACGACAAGAAATATTCCCTCTGGTGCCTGAACATCCCGAACAGCGGCGCTACCTTCCTTAAGTACCTGACCACACTTGTAACCAGGAATAAAAGCAAAAAGCAGTAGTTCTGTGGCCTCACACCCAGCACCAAGGAACCAAAGATTATGGATAAGCCGTTGTACAACAGCAGGATCACGGACACCTACATCAAGCTGGTAAAGAACAAGTACAGCTTCATCAACATAAGCGAATTGTTAAGTTACGCCAAGATGAGCCCTTACGAGGTCGCCGATCCGGGCCACTGGTTTACCCAGGAGCAGGTAAACCTGTTTCACGAGAGGCTCCTCAAGCTGACCGGTAATGAAAACATCGCCAGGGAGGCCGGGCGATATGCGGCTTCCCCCGAGGCGATGGGGGTCATGAGGCAGTATTTCCTGGGCCTGATCGGGCCTGCCAAGGCCTATGCGATGATCGGAGAGGCCGTCAACAGCAACTTCACCCGCTCCGCCGTCTACACCTCAAGAAAAATCGCCAGCAACAAGGTGCAGATCAGCGTCACCCCCCGTCCAGGCATCCAAGAGCAGCCTTATCAATGTCTTAACAGAATCGGATTTTTCGAAGCTATTGCTACGGCATTTCATTCGAAATTACCTCACGTCGAGCACCCGGAATGCGTGTTTCGCGGGGACAGTTCCTGCCGATATATCGTCACCTGGGAAAAAACAAGCAGTTCCTTCTGGGAGTACGCCAGAAACTATACAGCTTTGGCGCTGCTGTTAGTAACGGCCGTCTGCATCCAGCAAGACCTGCAACCGGCACTGGCCGTAATCGCTCCGCTCTCGACGATCATCGTGTTGCTGCTCAGCATCTTCGCCCTTAGCGGTGAAAAGAAGGCCCTGCTGGCGAGCCAGGAGAACCTCAAAGACCTGACCGACAACCTGTTCAAGCAGGTGGAGATAAACTACAACAACGCGCTGGTAACCAATGAGATCGGCCAGGTTATCAGCAGCCAAACCTCCCTGGCCGACATCCTCGCCAAGGTCGTCCTGGTGCTGGAAAAACGCCTCGACTACAGCCGGGGCCTGATACTGCTGGCCAATCCCGAAAAAACCATGCTCGTTTTCCAGGCAGGCTTTGGATATCTCGACGAGCAGCTGAGCTTCCTGAGTAAGACCACCTTTCATCTGGATCGTCCGGAAGCGAAAGGGGTTTTCGTGGTCTCCTTCAGGGAGCAGCGCCCCTTCCTGGTAGGGGACATAAACGAGATCGGGGAAACCCTGTCCGGCAAGAGCCAGAATTTCGCCAGACAGTTACTGTCCCAGACATTCATCTGCTGCCCCATCATTTGCGAGGGTGAATCGATCGGGATCATCGCGGTCGACAACCTGAGGTCGAGAAGGCCGCTGGTGCAAAGCGACGTGGCGCTGTTGATGGGGATCGCGCCGGTGATCGGGATCAGCATTCATAACGCGAACCTGCACGAGACAAAATCCCGCCAGTTCACCTCGTTCCTTAAGGTAATGGCGGCGTCGATCGACGCACGGGACCCTCTGACCGCGGGGCATTCGGAGAAGGTAACCGAGTACTCGGTGGAGATCTGCAACGAACTGGCGCTGGCGCCGGCCGAGGTGGAAATGATCCGGGTGGCGGCGCTGCTGCACGATTACGGGAAGATCGGCGTTCCGGACGCCATCCTGAAGAAAAACGGCAGGCTGTCGGATCTCGAGTACGAGATCGTCAGGACACACTGTCACAAAACAAGGGACATCCTTGAGCAGGTGAATTTCGAGGGCATCTATCGGCAGGTCCCGGAAATAGCCGGCGCCCATCATGAGAAAATCGACGGCACCGGCTATCCGAAGGGGTTGAAGGGAAAGGACATCCCTCTGGGGGCCAAGATCATCGCCGTGGCTGATTTTTATGAGGCCGTGACGTCGCAGCGTCACTATAGGGATCCCATGCTCATCGAGGAGGCCTTCCGGTTGCTCAGGGAGGGGAGCGGCAGCCATTTCGAGAAGCATATAGTGGAGGCGCTAATCACCTGCCGCAGACGAGCCGAGGTAGAAACCGTAAGCCATGCGGGGTGATCAGGCAGCGAGAGGTTTACGCCCCTTGCAGCAAATGATCGGCGTGTAGGTGAATCTGCGCGGGTCCGCGAAGAAAGTCCTGAACTCCGCAAGGAACTCTTCAAAGCCGTCGTCGAATTCCGCGAATGCGTATCCGGAATGCCTGGCGGCTACCTCAACCTTTTTGGTCCAATTGAAGTCGTCGGCATGCTTTAGCTGACCGAAGATCTGGTGGTGGGCGTCGACTTGCACGTCTATGTCCTGATAACCCAGGTCGTAAAGGAACGAGTAGAGCTTCCTCCCCACGTAAGGGTCAAAATTCGCCTTTTCTTCAAGGCTCTTCATGGTCGCGACCAGCGCACTATCCATGCGCTGGGACTGGCCGTAATGGCTTAGACAGTTGTAGTCCAGGTCTATCAGGCAAAGAGTACCTCCGGGCTGCACGATGTCGGATATGTTCCTTACCAAGTCGAAACTGTTGGACCTGTGGTATTCGAGCAGGAAGCGAACCCACACCAGGTCGAAAAGGCCCAGGTCGGTCATGGGAGCGGTAGCGTCGCGGTGGATGAAGCGGACCTTTTCGTTTGCATAGTGTTCACGAGCGAAGGCTATCCTTTGCTCGGCAATGTCGATACCGAGCGCACTTCCCCCCGGCTGCGCCAATTCACCTATCTTCGATGTTGTTTTCCCGGAGCCGCACCCAACGTCGGCCACCCGCATCCCAGGGGCAACGCCGGCCCAACCGGCCTGTTTGGCGGTAACGTCGTTGTCCGTTTTTATATCCAGCCGCAGTGCCTCGTCGCCGTGTTCCATAAGATATTTTTGTGTCCGCATTACTCACACTCTCCGTTTGCGCCTTTATTTGAAGAACCTACTTATTAGCACATTGCCAGGCATAAGGCAATCTCACTTGGGCCATGATACTAGGATGTCGTCTCCCGCGTCAAGCAGGGTGGAAGTATCGGGTTTTAATGACGAAAGCTTTACACCAGCCACGGGATATGATATTTAATGAGCCTCTAACGCCATTAGTTGCAAAGCAATTCCATCACGGAGGGATCATGAACTACAGTAAGAGCTTGCTTACGGCGCTGCTGGCACCATTAATCGCGTTTGGCGGCGGTGCAGTGACGACGGCTCACGCGGCCGGCTATGCGGTTTTCACACAAGGGGCGTCGGCCCTGGGCCAAGGGAACGCCGTTACCGCGCATTCGGACGATCCCAGCACCATTTTTTACAATCCCGCCCTGATCAACAAACTGGAGGGGACTCAGTTCCAGATCGGAACCACCGCAATCCTCTCCTCGCGGGAGTACCAAAGCAACCAGCCGGGTGGAACCTCGACCTCCAACGACTCCGCCTTTTTTCCGAGCACCTTCTATGCAACCCACAAGTTCAACGACAAGGTGAGCGCCGGCCTCGGCGTATTCAACCCGTTCGGCCTCGGCACCGAGTGGAACGACGACTGGGACGGTAGGTATATCGCGACCGAATCCAAGCTGAAGACCTTCAATATAAATCCTGTCGTTTCCTACCGTGTCATACCCTCTTTGGCTATTGCGGCCGGTGTAGACGTGGTGCTTTTAGACGCAACGCTGGAGCGTAAGATTCCCTTTACTCTTCCCCCTCCGAATCCCCCAATTACTTTTGACGTCCATAACAAATTCAAAGGAGACGGTACCGGGGTCGGCTTCAATGTCGCCGTCGCCTATGACATTTGCGACCACCTGTCGCTTGGTGCTTCCTACCGGAGCAAGGTAAAGATAGATGTTTCCGGCGATGCCACCTTCTCCAACGCGACACTCTCCGGCATGGGTGTTCCGGTCGCAGCAAACAACAGCAGCGGCAAAGCTGACATAACGCTGCCGCCGCAGTTTACCGCCGGTGCCGCTTTCAAACCGTCAGACAAGATTACCCTCGAAGCCGGCATGCGCTGGGAGGGTTGGTCAAAGTTCAAGGAACTGGCGATAGAGCTCGACAACGGCAACACATCGGTGACGCCCAGGAACTGGAAAGACAGTTGGGGTCTCAATCTGGGCGGCAGATATCAGTTGAACGATACTGCCGCATTATTAGCGGGTTACGTCTTTGGCAACAGCGCAGTCCCCGACAGTACCTTCGACCCCTCAATACCTGATGCGAAGACACACGTTTTCTGCGCCGGCACCGACCTGAATTTACGCCCCTTCAAAGTCGCCGTTTCCTACGGATATCAGTTGTATGAGAATAGGACCAGGAGTAACAGCGTTAACTCGCCTCTTGCGGACGGCAAGTACAAAAGCGATGCACACCTGGTAGCGCTGGCGCTGGGGTACCAGTTCTAACAGCAACAAAATCAAGCCCTAATGCTATAGCAATAAAGTCTCTCCCTTAGGAACACTGCCATTAAATTAAGAACTTCACCCTTCTTTTAACCACCTACTCCTCCCCCCAGAGGGGGGAGGTTGGGAGGGGGGAAGATTCTCAGCTTCCGCGAAAACCTCAACCTCAACCTCAACCTCAACCTCAACCTGAGTTACCCCGCATGTCCGATAAAACCCGCTGGCTCCTGACTCTTTGCCTGGTGCAACTCTTCATCATGATGGTGTTCATCAACTATTCCGCCGTCCTTCCGCTTTTGAAGGAGGAATGGGGCATGAACAACACCAGGGCCGGTTCCATCCTGTCGGTTTACCAATTAGGCTACATCGCGTCCGGCGTCATCCTGAGCATCCTCACGGACCGGCTCAATACCCGCAATATCTTCATCGCCTCGGCTCTCTGGTCGGCAAGCGCCAACCTGCTCTTCGCCTTTTACGCCCACGACTACACGACAGCAATGATCCTTCGGGCGCTGACCGGGATCGGGATGGGCGGCACCTATATGCCCGGCATCAAGCTTGTGGCCGAGCGGTTCTCGCCCAACGAGCGGGGCCGCGCCATCGGTATCTACGTCGGCTCCCTCATGCTGGGGGCATCGCTCTCGCTTGCCGTGACAGGCTGGCTCTCCTCCGCCTTCGGATGGCGCGGCGCCTTCGTCGTCTGCTCGCTCTTCGTCTACCTGGGAGCGGCCATATCGCTCCTGGTGTTTCGCGGCTACCGCCCCACCGTCCATCCCAAAGTCAAGAAGAGCGTCGCCGCCGAGACCCTGGGGAACCGGCCGGCGCTGCTGATGATCATGGGATACGCCTCGCATATGTGGGAGATGTATGGCATGCGCGGCTGGATCGCGCCCTTCTTCACCGCTTCCCTGATATCGCACGGCCTCGCCAAGGGTGCCGCCTCCGGCTGGGCGGCGACCGCTGCGGCGGTGGTTATCGGGATCGGCGCCTTCTCGACCGCGCTCACCGGCACTATCTCGGACCGCCTGGGGAGGACGAAGACCATCTCCATCGTCATGGCCGCCAGTGCCTGCTGCTCTTTTGGCTTTGGCTGGCTGATCAACTGCCATCCGGCGATCGCCATAGGGTTCGGACTCGTCTACGGCTTCCTGGTCTCGGCCGAGTCGCCGGTCTTCTCGACAGGCCTGACCGAACTGGTCACCCCCGCATACCTGGGAGCCGCCATGGGGATGCAGTCGCTGATCGGATACTCGTTCGCCATGGTATCCCCCACCCTTTTCGGTTGGGCTCTGGACCTGGCCCAAAACTGGAGACCATGGGGAGGGTATTCGGCGGATTGGGGAATAGCGTTCGCGACAGCGGGGCTTGGCGCATTGGCTGGGCCGGTGTTCATGTATCTGCTGCGCCGAATGCCTGAGAGCGAAAGGATGGCCGGTGGCAGGAAGTGATGCGGTTACTAGAAACGCAAAAGCTTGACCACAGAGGTCACGATGGAACACTGAGACACCAAGAAAAGGCAGGTTAAACCGGAATGTGCCCATTTATGCGATGGAAAGAAAGCTTAAATGTCACTTTTGAATCGAAGATAGGGAGATGCCTTTGGACTTAGGGGAGGTCTCCTTTTTTCGAATCTTAGGGGGGCCTCTTCGAATCTAAGGGAGGTCTCTTCGAATCTAAGGGGGGTCTCTTCGAATTGAAGGGAGGTATCTTCGAAACTAAGGGGGGTCTCTTCAAATCTAAGGGAGGCCTCTTCGAATTGAAGGGGGGTCTCTTCTAATCTAAGGGAAGCCTCTTCGAATTGAAGGGGGGTCTCTTCGAATCTAAGGGAGGCCTCTTCGAATTGAAGGGGGGTCTCTTCTAATCTAAGGGAAGCCTCTTCGAATTGAAGGGGGGTCTCTTCGAATCTAAGGGAGGTCTCTTCGAAACTAAGGGAGGTCTCTTCGAAACTAAGGGAGGCCTCTTCGAACTAAGGGAGGCCTCTTGAATGAACGGTGGCAGCCCATTTGCGGCAGTTAGCGCGGCAGCAGGTACTGCCCCACCCAATTGCTGGCGAACTGGTTCGCTATGCGACCGCTACGGTCACCTTTTTTCTGCGACCAGAGGATGGCCGCCTCCCGGCATGGTTCGTCCCACGGCACCTCGGCAGCACAGCGGTCGGCAAGTTTCCCGACCCACTGCCGCACCACCTCCAGGTACTGGTCCTGGCTGAAGGGATGGAAGGCGACCCAGATCCCGAACCTGCCGGAAAGGGATATCTTCTCCTCAACCGCCTCGCCGTGATGAATCTCCCCCTCTACCAGCATGGCGCCCTTGTTGTCGCTCTCGTATTCGGGTATCAGATGACGCCTGTTGGAGGTTACGTAGATCAGCACGTTCTCGGGCGGCGCATACACCGATCCGTCCAAGGCGCTTTTCAGCATCTTGTAGCTCGATTCCCCGATCTCGAAGGAGACGTCGTCCGAGAAAATGATGAAGCGGTACGGCTCGCCTTTCAGCCGGTCCACGATGTCGGGCAGATGTACCAGATCGTCCTTGTCCACCTGAATCACACGAAGCCCCTGCGGCGCATAGCGCCTCAGCAGCGCCCGCACCAGCGAAGACTTGCCGGTCCCCCTGGTGCCCCACAAAAGCGCATTATTGGCAGGAAGGCCAGCCAGGAATTGCTTGGTATTCTCCTCCACGGCATGCTTTTGCCTCTCGATACCGAGAAGGTCCTCCAGGCGGATACCCTCTACGCTCTCGATCGGCTCCAGGAAGCCGGCGAAGGAGTGCCGCTTCCAGTTGGCGGCATGGCAGACGCCCCAATCGATATTGGGAATCGGCCTCGGGAGCAGGTATTCCGCAGCCGCAAGCACCCTTTTCAACTGACTGACAAGTTCTGCATCCAGTTCCACGCCAATCCTCCGTTATCCCCTATTTCAGCAGGCAATCCTCGGTCTATATAGCGAATAAGATCATCGTAAGCTACAACCGATTTAATGAGCGGCAGGTATTCCTAACGGCGGCATGCAAGGTATCCTCCGACAACAATATTAATGGGCGCAAACAGCCCGAACATACAACAATCAGCTTGAGTAGACAAGGCAAAAGCTGGCACCCTGACCACGGAGCACAAAGAGGTTCACAGAAAAAGAGGGACTGCGCTAAATGGCGGCGCGGTCCCTCAGGGATATGAATCAGTATGATAAAGCTGTTGTTACTTCTCCTTGAAAAGTATCCGATAAGCGAAGCTTTTGGGCGCATACCAGTCTATGACCTCGCCCCCTATCTCGGCGTAAGGATAACCGAAGGTGTTAAGCGGCGCGCCGGACTGCGGCGGGTTCAGGACAAGGTCGCGCCCGGATGCTACCTGGATGCGATAGGGATCGATTCCCCCCCAGAAGTAGTCCCGGTACTCGCGGGTCTTGGCATCCTTCAACTCCAGTTTCTCTACCAGCATCGCCTTCCTTACATCTGCGGGGTCTACAGGTACCCATCCGGTACCGGGAAGAAAGAACTCTACCCAGCAATGTTGCCAGCCGGTGACGTCCTCTTCGGGCTTGATGCCCATCCGCAGGCCGAACACCTCGCGTGCGGGAACCCCGGCAGCGCGGGCCAGCGCGACATAAACCGAGGAGATGTCGGTGCACTTGCCGCCGGGCTTCTTCAGTAGTTCACAGACATCTCCCTTGCCGCACCCCCGGGTATCGGGATCGCGGTACATGTTGTCACAGGCCCAGTCGTAGATAGCCTTCGCCTTCTCATGAACGGTATGCTTCCCCTTGACGATCGAGTCGGCCAGTTTTTTCACCTCGCCGTCTATCGGTCCGATTGAGGTCGGTTGCAAGAACTCCTGGTAGTCGGCTTTGTTCCAGGCGGGTTCCTTGGCCGACAGGCCGCGCATTTGGACTTCCTTCCTCTCAACCGAGAAGGTATAGCTCAACTTGCGGCTTGTCGCTCCCTTGTCCCAACCGGCAAATAGTATCGGGGTGCCGTTCACCTGTTCGGTATAGACTGCCGAGGAAGTAAAATCCCCGGAAACCTTCACCTCCGTTACAGACTGGTGCTTGTCGGACACGGCGTAGGGGATCCAGAGCTTCGCTTCCTTGCCCGCTTCCTGTTTTGAAAGGTCTACCTCGACCGTGACGACACCGCTGCGGCTCTTGGCCCAGGCGGCGGGGGCCAGGCAAAGTGACAGGGCGATCATCGACAACAACAACCTTTTCATCCTCTACTCCTTTTATCCTTATTATTGATGCCTTGCTTTGGCTGAACTCTACAGTTGCGACTTCGCGACCGGCAAGCCGGCCTCCTTCCAATCTGCCATGATGGCTTGGTAAATCGTCGGATAGGCCAATTTCATCAGTTTGCGGTAGGCCGCGTAACTCCTGCCACCACTGTTGCAGTAGACAATGATCGACTTGTTCTTGGGGAGCACTTCGGATTTAGCAGCAAAGGTTTCAGCGGGGATGTTTATCGCGCCCGGGATATGTCCTTCGGAGAACTCGAACTCGTCACGCACATCGACCAGTACGCAGGCATCCCTCTTTTCCTGCAGCACCGCAGCCAACTCCCTCGCGGACAGCTTGGTCGTCTCAACTTTTTTCGCGTAATCGGGTCCGGCGACGATCGGCAGCCCCTTTTCCTCCCAAACGGGGAATCCTTCGTTGTAGATCAGCAGGTTTGTGTATCCCGCGTTTTTGGCCATGGACGCGACCTTTTTGCTCTTGCCGCACTTGATCCCATTGCAATATAGAACCAAAAGTGCACCCCTGTCGGTGGGGAGCGTTGCCGCCAGTTTTTCAAAATCCTTCTCGACGATATTCAGAGCGTCGGCAATGTGCGCTTCCTGATATTCCTGTTCGCTGCGGGCATCGATGAGGGTGAGACTCCTTTTCTCGTCGATCATATCCTTGAGGACTTCGGTGCTGACGGACTTGAACTCCGCATCCGCGGCAAAAGCCGGTAGCGAAGCAGCCAACAGCAGGCACAGGGTTAACATCGATGCGGCACGGTTCCTAAAGTTACGGATGATGCTTTGCATTTTGACCTCCCGGTTGAATTACATTACATTGCCAAGACATTACTATGCCCGACATGGAAAAAAACATTCCAGGCTTCAGTGAAAACCGATTCGTCAGAAGATTTGAAGGAACCCGTAAAAAAATTCTTAACATCAATAACCAATTGACTGGAAAGAGTCAAATTGATAAATTCGATAAAATGAATGATCCATATCGGTATTTACAATGGAGGGTTTGTGAATTTGAAACAACTGGAGGTTTTCATCAAGGTGGCAGAGAGCGGCAGCTTCTCGAAAGGGGCTGAAGCGACCTTCATCACCCAATCAACCGTCAGCCAGCACATATCGGCACTGGAGAGCGAATTCGGCCTGAAACTGCTGGACCGAACCGGGAAGGGAGCGCTCCCCACCGAGGGTGGGAAACTCCTGCTTGATCGGGCACGACGGCTTGTCGACTATGCCCGCGAGATACCGATCGCCCTGGCGCGCTTCAAAGGTGTCGAAGAGGCCAAGCTCAACATAGCCGGGAGCAGCATACCCGGTGAATACATGATACCGGCCGCGTTGCCGCTTTTGATCAGCAGGTTCCCCGGAATCACCATTGTCCTTTTGCAGGGTGACAGCCGAGACGTGCTGCAAAAGCTCATGGCGGAGGAGGTCGAGTTTGGGGTAGTCGGCGGATGCTTCGACGAGGAAAGCCTTGAGTTTACCCCCTTCGCCAGGGACGAGTTGGTGCTGATAGCGCCTGCCGGCCATCGCTGGTCGGGGATCACTGCGCTTGCCAAGGAAGAGCTACTGGGGGAGCAGTTCGTTCTGCGCGAGACCGGCTCGGGAACCGGCAAGGCAACCGCACAGGCGCTGCGCGAGGCGGGAATTAATCCAGCCAACCTGCGGGTGGCGGCGCACCTTGGCAGCAACGAGGCGGTTAAGCGCTCGGTAATGGCCGGAATCGGCGTATCGTTCGTATCTTCGGTTTCCGTGCAGAGGGAACTGGCACACGGATCGCTGATCCGGGTGCCGGTGGCAGGGGTTTGCATCAGACGGGAGTTCTTCCTTGCCAGCAGAAAAGGGAGAGAGTTATCACCGGCGGCGATCGCATTCAGCGCCGTCATGATGGAACTTTACGCGGAAAGCGCCGGCAGTCAGCGTTCGCATAAAATCCAGGTCGGCATAGACGCTGCTTCAATCGAGGGTGGAGCGGAGCTTCTTTCTCTCTGAGACCACCTTCTTGTTGGTCAGCCGTTTTTCCTTGGCCCGGCGCGGCACCTTGGTAGCTACCCTTTTCTTGGCCCTTTGCTCGCGCTTGCTCAGCATCTCTACCAATCGCTCCATCGCCTTCTCGCGGTTTTGCAACTGGGAGCGGCTCTCGCTTGCCTGCGCCACAATCCCGCTGGGCAGGTGACGGATCCTGACCGCGGAGTCCGTGGTGTTCCTGTGCTGCCCGCCCGGTCCCGAGCCCCGGTAAAATTCCACCTTTATGTCGACTTCCCTGATCTCCACCGCGCTCCCCTGTTCTGTCCATGATCTGACGATAATTGCAAAGCAGCGACTATATCACAGATGCCCGAACTATCAGAGCTTATCTTCCGTGGCATCCGAACTGTGCCATGCCTGCGGATACGATTGGTGCGGCGAAGGATACATCCGCTCCCTTGTTGAAGTGGAGTCCATTTTTTGGTAAGGTGACCCCCAGCCGGGCTCCGTACATTTCAAACCGCGCCGGTGTGGAGACCACTACAAAAGGAGGGATGTCATATGCCAGTAATCACAGTAGACTTGGGGATCATGGAAAATCGGGAGAAAAAGGGAGCATTAGTAAAGGCCCTGACTGAGACGGCAAGCTCGGTGACCGGGATACCGGCCGATAAGTTCATCGTCTTAATCAACGAACTGGAAAAGGACAACATAGGCGTCGGTGGGAGGCTGCTGTCCGACATAATCAAGTAGTTAAAATACTATCCACAGGGGGCGTTATGAAGAAGAGTTTAGGGGGAGTGACCCATGTCATGCCGACTCCGGTCTGGCTGGTGGGGACCTATGACGGCGAGGGCAGGCCAAATATCGCAACGGTTGCCTGGGGTGGCGTTTGCTGCTCGGATCCGCCCTCGGTCACCATCTCGCTGCGAAAGTCCCGGCACAGCTACGATGCGATCCTTAAGCGCAAGGCTTTTACCATAAACGTGCCGTCTGAAGCCTTTGCCTGCGCAGCCGATTATGCCGGCATAGCCTCCGGGCGGGACACAGACAAGTTCGCTGCAGCCGGGCTCACCGCTGTCAGAAGCGATCTGGTCGATGCCCCATACGTAGCCGAATTCCCGCTGGTGATCGAGTGCCGCCTGTTAAAGACCGTCGAAATCGGCGCGCACACCCAGTTCATCGGGGAGATCATCGATGTCAAGGCCGATGAGGATGTACTCGACGCCAATGGCGTTCCCGACGCCGCCAAGGTGCTGCCTCTGGTGTACAGTCCCGCCAATCGGACTTATTACGGTCTGGGCGAGGTGATAGGAAAAGGGTTCGACATTGGCAAAAAACTGCTGAAGTAAGGCTGGAGGCTTCGAATTAATACGCTATAATCAACCCTGTATCTCGATCCGGAGGGACTCGAACCCACAGGCATTCCATCAGGTGCCGGTGCAACTGGGCAGTTATAGGACACAGGTTATGGATGACAACGCCTTCAAGAAAGAGTTACTGAGCAGATTGGACCAGATTGCCGAGCTACTGACGTCTCTGCTGCCGGAGGCCTGCCTTGAGGAACCGCAAGAGAATGCGACCACCGGCGAAGTGGATGGTGACGGGCAACCGACGCCGGCGCTTCCCAGGTCACGTTGCCTGATTGGCGATGAGATGCAGGAGGATTACCATACCGCTTTGCAAAGATGGAAGCAGGAAAGGGACGAAGGAAAACTTGCATAGCTACCCAGATGGCAGGGCTGATCAACCGGCGCGCATTTTCGATTTACCTGCCTACCCCTTGTTTCCTGTCACCGCAGTTCGCTACAAAGCGATCCTCGAACTCCAGGGTCACCCTTCTAAGCGGCTCATCGAGAAAATGGAGCGTCCGGGCTGCGATATGTTCAGGCACTCCGTAGAAGGACTGGGCTATGCCGCCCGTAATGCCGGCCAAGGTATCCGAATCTCCTCCCAGGGAAATTGCCAGGCGAATGGCGCTCTCGAAATCGCTTGATTCCAGGAACGCCGTCAAGGCCTGCGGAACGGTCCCTTGGCAAGAAACGTCGAAGGTGTAGCCGGGTCTTATTTCATCGCAGCTTCGCGACAGGTCATAACGAAACGTCTCCGTCACGAAGCTGCGGATCTCCTGCTTGGAAGCACCGGTTCTTGCCAGATAGGAGGCAGCGGCGGTTGCTTGCGCACCTCTTACCCCCTCCGGGTGGTCGTGGGTCAGGATGCTGTATTCCTCCGCCTTTTGCAGCACCTCCGCGAGAGAATCGAAGGCCCAGGCTGCCGGGCTTATGCGCATCGCCGCTCCGTTTCCCCAACTGTTATATGGGCAGGTGTCCTCGCTTTGCGCCCAGCGCAAAAAGTTCTTGCCATAACCTGCATCCGGATATCTTCGGCAGTAACGCTTCATCAAGGAACCGTAACCCTCGCCGGTCAGTATCGACTCGGCCAGAGCCACGGTGAGCACAGAGTCGTCCGTGAAGCGGCAGGTATCTTGAAATAACGGAAATGCCGTGGTCTTTATGTTGTTCCACTCATAGATGGAACCGACGATATCGCCAGTCAAAGCGCCTATCATGTGATCTCCAGGAGGGTAAGGTTAAAATCATTCAACAGCGTACACCAAAGTTTTTCAAATTGCACGCGGACCAGCGGGCCCCTATCGCGATCGGATTCTTTTTGGTATGCTGAGCCGTCGCTGTCAAGGGGTGAACGGAAAACATGAACTATCTATTTCATCTATATCTTTCGGGCGACGACCCGGAAATTCTGACCGGCAACTTCATGGGCGACTTCGTCAAAGGGCGCTTGGGAGATGCCTACCCTCCCCGCCTGCGGCGCGGGATCGAGCTCCACCGCGGAATAGATTCCTTCGCGCAGGGAGATCCGCAATTCACCCGGAGCAGACTGCGGTTAAGCGAGGACTTCGGCCTGTACCGCGGCATACTGGTCGATCTCTTCTACGACCATTTTCTGGCCGTCACCTGGAGCGATTGGAGCACCGAGCCTCTGGAAGAATACCTGCAAAGGGCAAGATGCGTTGTCGAGGGGAACCGTTGCCATCTGCCCGAGCGCCTGCAGGGGCTTGTGCCGATCATATTCGAGGACCTGATCCTCTCCTACAGGAAGACCGAAGGAATCGAACAGGCGCTGCTTCGCCTGTCAAAAAGGGTGAAAAGAGCCAACCCGTTGGCCGGTGGCGGAAAGGAACTGACTCGCAATTACAAGGGATTGCAGGATGATTTCCTGGAATTCCTGCCAGCCGCGCGTGAATACGCCGACCTGATGATGCAGCAATGATCGCGACGGCAAATGGCCCTTCACCATTGATGCCGCCGCTTTCTTTGAACATTTTCACGCATCAGACAATCCTGGTGAATTTTTCCTTCGGGTAGATGGACCTGGCAAAAAAGTCCACGAAGTCGTCTACCACCTGATCAACCAAGGGGGCATCCAGGTTTTCAGCGGCACCTTCCGGGTTGCTTTCGAACTGCATGGTGAATTTCCTATGTTTAAGCTCCGCCGTCAGCACCCCCCCCTTGAGCCCTTTCGAGACCGGCTCCTTCTCCCAATAAACCCGTGCTTCCGGCAGCGCTTCCTTTAATCTGGACATCATTTCTCGACCAATTTCATGCATTATCGTTCCCTCCTCACGCCTGCGGCCGGATCGGCGTCTCGGGCCAGGGCCTTTAAAAACTGCCGTCACCTCTCCCTGGCCACTACCAAAAGCCCAAGGAGCAGCCAGCATGCCTCGCGAAAGCGCCTCAATATGCTAAAGCCGGCGCCAAGAGTCGCACCCAGGTTGAACCCAAGCGAAAGCAGGATATTGCCGCCGTCCTGTACGCCAAGAGAAGCCGGAATCATGAAGCCAAGCCCTGCAATCAACTGCGAGAGGCCATCAAGGCAAAAGGCCAGTCCAAAGCTGATCGGGTGCCCCAATATCCAGAAGATCATGTACACCTCCACAGCGTGCACCGCCCAGCCGAGGAAGAATAGAAGTAGCGCTTTCAGGACCGCACCGGGACGGTCTCGATAAAAGCGGGCAAGAAAATCGTCAAGACTCGCCAGTCGCTCTTCATTAGCCAGTAAAGCAGCGGGACAGATGCCGATCCTTTGCAGCAGCTTCAAGGTCGACATGCAGGGGTTACGGCGCTGCAAAACCATGAAAAAGCCTCCGCCGCCCGCCAGAAACAGGGTTCCAAGCCAGCAAGATAAGGCAAGCCCCGGAGGGATGTCGGGCAAGACCATGGGCAAAAGCGCGAGACATGCGACGATGTAGAGTACCAGACTCAACACCATCAGCGCCTTCTGGATCACCAGGGACGCCGTTGCTTCAGGCCAGGCCACGCCTTCCGCGTGCAGACGCTCTGCCTTGAACGGCTCGCCGCCAAAAGAGGCTGTCGGGGTCAGTTGGTTCAGGGATTCTCCGGCCAGGCGCATGAAGAAAAGACGCCATATGGTGGGACGGCCGCCATCGTTTATCAGCAGCAGGCGCCAGGAAAGCGCCCACAGATAGCTGGTCAGGGCGAAAGGAATGAGCAGCAGTGGCAAGTAACGCCCCCCCTGCAAAAAAGCGCTTATCAGGGAGTGCCAGTCGATACGCCTAAGCATCAGGAGAAGGACAATGAAGGCGACCGCGAGCAGTATCAAATTGAGACGGCGCATGGTTCTCCTTTCCCGCGAAACGTAAAAGTCGGACAGCCGGATCAATGGCAATCTCACCGGGCAGCAGTCCGTCTCAAGACTCGGACTCCACGCCGAAGAAGTTCAAGTATTCCCTGAAGTTTTCACGCTCAAACTCTTCATTGAGGTTGAATTGCCCCAAAGAGTAATTGTGCACGCCGCCCTTATCCTTGGGCTGCGAAACGATATAAAGACGCATCGCATCCTGCGCCTCGCGGCTGAGATCCCGGTCAAAGAACAGGTAGATCGCTCGCACCACCGCCATCGGATCCCGCACCAGGTCATGGTAATGCACGTCGAAAAAACGCCCCTGCACGTCTTTTTGCTCGGCGCGCAGCCTGGTTACGGCACGGGCACTATCGGCCCAGCGCCGGCTCACCTCCGCTCCGAGCTGCGCGCAATCGATCGGGCCGGTGAAAGGTGCGCGCAGCACCCGGGCGAAGCTGGCACAGGACGGGAGCACCTTGAGAGGATCACGATGAGTCATGACGATTTGCGCATCCGGGTACACCTCCAAAAGGGAGGAGAGCGCCATAAGGTGGCTGGGCGCCTTGAGCACCCAATGGCTACCGGGGCAGCGCCACTGCAACTGTTGTAGAAATTGTCTGTGATATTGATAAGCGGCGCGCTTGTCCTGGGCGTCGTGCCACTTCCGGTAGGAGGTGACGTAGTACATTGATTCAAACAGGTAACTCAGGAAGGAGTGGTCGGTCATGGCGATGCACTCTTGCGGCAGCGTCGCCTCGATGAAGTGGCACTTTGCGAAATCCGGCATCAGCACGTTGATCCAGCCGAGTTCCTTGCGGGTAAGCTCAATGCGCGGGTCGCTCAGGTACGATACGTTTTCTGGCGGCGGGGATGGGTGCATGACTTCCCACACCTGGGGCGCGCGGCAAACCGGATCCTTGGCGAGAAGCGCGTGCAGGAAAGTGGTGCCGCTTCTGGGCAGTCCCGTTATGAAGATCGGTTGCCGGATCTTCTCATGCGCTATGGCAGGGAAGAGCGAACGGTCACGCTGCAGGCATAACCTGTTGCAAAGCAGGCGCGTCATCTCGCGGTGTACAGTTACGCGGCCGACCAGGTTCAAGCGCGCATCCTCATCAAAAGAGCGCAGCAGTATGTCCAAAGGTATCAGGAACGCGTCGCCGCCAAAATCGTCAAGGCCGGTCAGGGTGCGGCATTTTTCCAACAGGTATTCCCGTTCCAACCGCACCATCGAGCGCCCGTCATCAAGTGCGAACCGGCTCACCGCGTTTATCCCCCGCAGCAGCTCGAACCCGGCAGCAGACAGCGCCCTTTTGGCCGGCGAGACCACCACGCCCCGGGCAGGCGTCCTTTCTAGCTTCGCGTAGCTCCTCACAATCATCTCCTGTAATGCTGCATCTTTTGCCCTGCATGTACGCGTCTTTTCACGCTTTCTACATGCCTGGATCACCGCCCTTGAGGAGTCTCCTTAGTACAACTTCCCTCCCATACTTATTAAGCACGACCAATATTATCCAGCGCCGATCAATTTGCAACCAGACAAATACCTGAATGGATTAACGATCAAGCCTCCCACGGTTGCTTCTGCTTGAATTTGACAGCGGATCGGGTCGTATATGCATGCCGTTGCCTGGACACCGTCGGCGAAAGCAGCCAACTGACGGGTGCGGCAAAATCTCCTTGATCTAGCATGCCCCACCGGGGTAGATTAGTCCGCCCCCAGGTCACGAGGCCTCACGGGATCGCCCTCTTTTGCCCCTGGCGCACATTTTCGACGATCGTGGCAGGATGCCGCTCCAAAGGAATTTACAGGAAAAGGAATAACCTCATGCAACCGCCCCTGAATGAAGGAAACGCCGCCCCATTGGTCCTGATCGTCGACGACAGTCCGACCCAGGCAAAAATATTGGAACAGTTGCTGATAACGCACGGGTGCAGGGTCAGGGTGGTGCAGAACGGAAACGATGCCTTGGAAATGATCCTGACGCAGCGCCCCGATCTGGTCATAAGCGACATCCTGATGCCGGAGATGGACGGCTTCGAGCTCTGCCGCCGGGTGAGAGGGATGGGGATGCCGAAGAGGATCCCCATCATCCTGCTCACCCATCTGAACGATCCGGCGGACGTCCTGCACAGCCTTGAGGCCGGCGCGGACTACTTCGTCTCCAAGCCGTACAGCAACAAGCTGCTGCTCTCCCGTATCGATTCCGTCCTGCTTGGGGACCGGGCCTGCTGCAAAGGGGCGTGCGACGAAGGGGTGGCCATCTCCTATCACGGCAAGAACTACAAGGTCAACGCCAGTTGCGCCCACACTATCGAACTGCTCCTCGCCACTTACGAGCTTGCGGCTGAGAAGAACCAGGAACTGCTGGCGGCCAAATTGTCGCTCTCCAACCTGAACCGTGAGCTTGAGCAGCGGGTCTGCGAACGGACAGCGGCGCTCACCCAGGAGACCGCGGAGCGCCTGCAGGCGATGGACGAGTTGCGGAAAAAAGACGAGACGCTGATGCAGCAAAGCCGGCAGGCGGCAATGGGGGAGATGATCGGCAACATCGCGCACCAGTGGAGGCAGCCGTTGAACGCCGTAGGTCTCCTGGTCCAGGACCTGACGCTGAGCTACGAGGACGGCAGCTTCGACAAGGCTTATCTCGACTCAAGCAAGCAAAAGATCATGGGACTGGTCAGACATATGTCGCGAACCATCGACGACTTCAGGGATTTTTCCACCCCTGACAAAGATAAAACCGACTTCGAACCGCGCCACGTGGTTGAGCGCACCCTTACCCTGATCGAGGGGAACTTGGCCGACAAGGGGATCAAGGTCGAGGTGAGTTCCGATGACGCCCCGGCCATCACCGGGCATCCCAATGAGTTCTCCCAGGTGCTCCTGAACATTATGAACAACGCGATGGACGCCTTTTCAAAATGGGAAGGCATGAACCCCCTGATCAGGGTGAAGATCTCTTCTACAGGAGGCAAGGCTGTAGTGACCGTGGCCGACAACGCGGGCGGGATCCCGCCGGAGATCCTGGCACGCATCTTCGAGCCGTACTTCACCACCAAGGAGCAGGGTAAAGGGACCGGTATCGGCCTTTTCATGGCGAAAAACATCGTGGAAAAAAGCATGAACGGCTCCCTTACCGCCCGCAACGGCGACGCGGGGGCTGAATTCCGGATCGAGGTATAGCATGGAGAGGCATCAGGTACCGGAAGCGGAATTCTGCCTGCTTTACGTGGAGGACGAAGTAATCACCAGGGAGACGGTGCTCACCCTTTTGGGCAGGCGCTTTCCGAGGCTCACCATCCACGGAGCTGCAAACGGCGCCCAGGGGGTGCAACTGTTTCAAGAACTGAACCCTGACCTGGTGATAACAGACATCAGGATGCCGGTCATGAGCGGCATCGAGATGTCGCGGCGGATCATGGAGATAAAACCGTCCCTGCCGGTCATCGTCACCAGCGCCCACAGCGACATGAACTATCTGATCGAGTCGATAGAGCTCGGCATCAGCCGCTACGTCCTGAAACCGATCGACAGCGCCAAACTGTTCGCCACGATCGAGGGGTGCCTCTGCGCTCTCAGAGTGGAAAAAGAACTACAGGCACAGCAGGCTTTTATCCGCAAGCTTTCCCGCGCCGTCGAGCAGAGCCCCTGCAGCATCGTCATCACGGACCCTTCAGGGGTGATCGAGTACGTCAACCCGAAGTTCACCGGACTCACCGGCTACAGCCAGACGGAGGCGATCGGGGTGAACCTGAGAACCTTGCAGCAGGACGGCGCGGAGATCTGGTCCGCCCTCGCCAAAGGGTTGGAGTGGCACGGCGAATTGGAGGGGGTGAAAAAAAGCGGGGAGGTCTATAACGAGTCGACCTCCGTCTCGGCGGTGCTGGATGAAAGGGGGGGTGTAAGCCACCTGGTGGCGGTGCAGGAGGACATCACAAAGCAAAAGCGCAGCGCCCGGGAGATCGAGCTTTTGAACCGTTCGCTGGCGGCCCGGGCCGAAGAGCTGGAGATCGCAAACCGGGACCTGGAGAGTTTCGGCTACACGGTTTCGCACGACCTGCGCGCTCCGCTCACCAACATCAACGGCTACTGCCAGGTGATCCTGGAGCTTTTCGGCCAGGAACTGAACGAGCAGTGCAAGGAGTTCATCAACGTAATCCACAGCGAGACCATCAACATGAACCAGTTGATCAAGACGCTGCTTGAATTCTCCCGTGTGAGCCGCAGCGAGATCACGCGTACCTTGGTCGACCTGAGCCATATGGCCACGCTGATAGCAGCGGGGCTGCAGTTGAGGGAGCCCGGGCGCCGCATGCGGTTTGACATAGCTCCGGGAATAACGGCGCAGGGGGACTTCAGCCTGTTGCAGGTAGTACTGGAAAACCTGCTCTCCAATGCCTGCAAGTACACGAAGAACAAGGACGAGGCGCTGATCGAATTCGACATGACCCAGAGCTGTGGGGAGCGCGTTTACCTGGTACGGGATAACGGCGCCGGTTTCGACATGGCGCAGGCGGGGAAGCTCTTCACCCCGTTCCAGCGGCTCCACTCGGACCGGGAGTTCAAGGGTTTCGGCGTCGGCCTGGCCACGGTGCAGCGCATCATCCAGCGTCACGGAGGCAGAATCCGGGCCGAGGGCGAAGTTGGCCGCGGGGCGTGCTTCCATTTCACCTTACCCTGGCAAGGGGAGCCGTGACCTGATCGCCATCGGAAAGCAGTTCCCGCCCCACTTGCCTCTCATGTGTACCCGCGCGAAAACCCCTCCCCTCATGGCGCTTTGCTACCGGCTTTACATTGACCGGTTGAACATTTCCTCTTTGCCTCATTGGTAATTTCTAGCCGCGTGATATGCTATGTCTCGTCCCTTCCGGTCCGGGACAAAAGGCAACTCCTCTCCCCCCCTCCCCCGCCTGTTTTTCGGGAAAGACTTGAATTATATAAGGGCTTTTCAATGCAAAGAACAACCCCTATGCAAGAGGGCCTTTACCGCCCCGAATTCGAGCATGAAGCCTGCGGCGTCGGGTTCGTAGCCAGCATGAAGGGGGAGACGTCCCACGACATAGCGAGGCAGGCCCTGGATCTCCTGGTGAACCTGGACCACCGGGGGGGGCTTGGCTGCGAGCCGAACACCGGCGACGGCGCCGGAATACTGATCCAGATCCCGGACGGCTTTTTGCGCGCAGTGCTGGCTCCGCTAGGCCTGGAACTCCCCTCCCCCACCCATTATGGCGTAGGGATGGTCTTCTCTTCCAGGGATCCGCTGGAGCGCGACCGCGCGAAACTGACGCTGGAGGAGATAGTCGCGCAGGAAGGGCAGCGGTTCATCGGCTGGCGCGACATCCCGACCGCCAACGCCGCCTTGGGGAAGACCGCCCTGGCGGCCGAGCCTTTCATGCGCCAGATCTTTATCGGGCGCGGCGAGGGGTGCGCCGACCAGCAGGCCTTCGAGCGCCGGCTCTACCTGATCAGGAAGCGCTCCGTCATGGAGATCCGCCGCAGCGGCGTCGATCCCTACTGGTACATCTCGAGTCTTTCCAGCCGGACCATGGTCTACAAGGGGATGCTCACCACCGGCCAGCTGGACGCCTACTACCCCGACCTCATGGATCGCCGCCTGGAGACCGGACTGGCGCTGGTGCACTCGCGTTTCTCCACCAACACGCTCCCGATCTGGGAGCGTTCGCACCCCTACCGACTGCTGGCCCACAACGGCGAGATCAACACGCTGCGCGGCAACATCAACTGGATGCACGCCCGCCAAAGCCGCCTGGCCAGCGAGCTGTTCGGCGAGGATATCTCGAAGATTCGCCCGATCATCAACACGAACGGCTCCGATTCAGCCATGTTCGACAACTGTCTGGAGCTTTTGGTCATGGCCGGCCGGCCGTTGCCGCACGCGGTCATGATGATGATCCCGCAACCTTGGGAAAACCACGAGTCGATGAGCCCCGAGCTCAGGGCGTTTTACCGGTACCACGCCTGCATGATGGAGGCGTGGGACGGCCCCGCCGCGCTCACCTTCACCGACGGGCGCTATATAGGAGCGGTCCTGGACCGAAACGGCCTGCGCCCCTTGCGTTACTACGTCACCTCGGACGGCCTGGTGGTCATGGCCTCCGAGGCCGGGGTGCTCCCGATCGATCCGCGGCGGGTTGTCGAGAAAGGACGCGTGCAGCCGGGACGGATGTTCCTGGTCGACCTGGCCCAGGGGCGCATCGTCCCGGACTCCGAGATCAAGAAACAGCTCGCCTCCCGAAACCCCTACGAGCAGTGGCTGGCACAGCACCAGGTTGAGCTTTCCGAGCTCCCTGACCCCGCGGCGGAGCCGCACGCCGAGACCGCCACCCTCATAGAGCGCCAGCAGGCCATGGGGTACAGTTACGAAGACCTGCGCCTCATCCTGGAGCCGATGGCGCGAGACGGCGTTCAGCCTTTGGGCTCCATGGGGACCGACACCCCGCTGGCCGTTCTCTCGGACCGTCCACAGCTCCTCTACAACTACTTCAAGCAACACTTCGCCCAGGTAACCAACCCGCCCATAGACCCGATCCGCGAGGAGTTGATCACCTCCACCACCACCTTTTTGGGGTGCGAGGGGAACCTGCTGGATCCGACCCCCGAGAGCGCGAGGCTGATCCGGCTGGAGCACCCGATCCTGACCGACCATGAGCTGGAAAAACTCAAGGGGATAGACCGCCCCGGGTTCACCGCACGGACGCTGCCGCTGCTCTTTTCGGCAAAAGCCGGCGCAGGCGCACTGGAAGCCGCAATGGAGCGGCTTTTCCAGGCCGCCGACCAGGCAATCGGCGACGGTGCCAACATCCTCATCCTCTCGGACCGTGGGGTGAGCCGCGAGCAGGCGGCGATCCCGGCGCTTCTGGCCCTGTCCGGGGTGCACCACCACCTGATCCGCACCGGGAACCGCACCCGCGCGGGGCTCGTGGTCGAGTCAGCCGAGCCGCGCGAGGTGCACCACCTGGCCATTCTCATAGGCTACGGCGCCAACGCCGTCAATCCGTATCTCGCTTACGAGACGCTTGACGACATGATCCGCCAGGGGATGCTCGCCGGAATCGAGCCGGCCACGGCCCGCGGGCGCTTCATAAAAGGGGCCGTGAAGGGGGTGGTGAAGACCATGGCCAAGATGGGGATCTCCACCATCCAGAGCTACCGGGGAGCCCAGATCTTCGAGGCGGTGGGGGTGCACAGTTCCGTGGTGGAGCGCTACTTCACCTGGACCACCACGCGCATCGGAGGGATCACCCTGCAGGACATCCAGACCGAACTCCTGACGCGACACGCCGCAGCCTTCCCCCGGCGCCCCGCGCAGCCCGCCACGCTGGAACCTGGAGGAGCGTACCAATGGCGCCGTGAGGGGGAGGAGCATCTGTTCAACCCGCTCTCCATCCACGCGCTGCAAAAGGCGGCACGAGGCAACGACTACGCCCAGTTCAAGGTGTTTTCCGCCCTGATCAACGAGCAGTCGGTAAAGCACTGCACGCTGCGGGGCCTGCTCGATTTCAGGGAGGTGGAGCCAATCCCGATCGATGAAGTCGAACCGGTGGAGAAGATCCTCCGCCGTTTCAAGACCGGGGCGATGTCCTACGGCTCGATCAGCAAGGAGGTGCACGAGACCCTCGCCATCGCCATGAACCGCATCGGCGGAAAATCCAACACCGGAGAGGGGGGGGAAGACCCTGAGCGCTACAGTTGGACCAACGAGGCGGGAGACTCCAAGAACAGCGCCATCAAACAGGTCGCCTCGGCACGCTTCGGGGTAACCAGCCTCTATTTAAGCAACGCGCACGAGATCCAGATCAAGATGGCCCAAGGGGCAAAGCCCGGCGAAGGGGGGGAACTTCCGGGGCTCAAAGTCCACCCCTGGATCGCGCGCACGCGCCACACCACCCCCGGCGTAGGGCTGATCTCGCCCCCGCCGCACCACGACATCTACTCCATCGAGGACCTGGCCGAGCTCATCCACGACCTGAAGAACGCCAACAGGCGCGCACGAATCAGCGTCAAGCTGGTCGCCGAGGCCGGTGTCGGGACCATAGCGGCAGGCGTAGCCAAGGCGCACGCCGACGTGGTGCTTATCAGCGGCTACGACGGCGGCACCGGCGCCTCCCCGCTCTCAAGCATCAGGCACGCCGGCCTCCCCTGGGAGCTCGGCCTGGCGGAGACGCACCAGACCCTGATCCAGACCGGGCTCAGGGGGCGGATCGTCGTGGAGACCGACGGGCAGCTAAAGACAGGGCGCGACGTGGCTATCGCGGCACTTCTGGGAGCCGAGGAGTTCGGCTTCGCCACGGCCCCCCTCGTGACGCTGGGGTGCCTGATGATGCGGGTCTGTCATCTCAACACCTGCCCGGTCGGCGTCGCCACCCAGGACCCGCGCCTGCGCGCGAAGTTCACAGGGAAGCCCGAGTACGTCGTCAACTTCATGAAGTTCGTGGCGCAGGAACTGCGCGAGATCATGGCGCAGTTGGGTTTGAGCACCCTGGACCAGATGGTGGGGCGCACAGACCTGCTCCAGCCGCGCGAGGCCGTAGAACACTGGAAGGCCAGGGGGCTCGACCTCTCCCCTCTTTTGTACCAACCGCTGCTCGACCCGACGGTGAACCGCTACTGCGTGGAAGATCAGGACCACAGCCTTGAGGAATCGCTCGACATGACCGTGCTCCTCGACCTTTGCCGCCCTGCCCTGGAGCGAGGAGAGGCCGTGAGCGCCGTCCTCCCCATCGGCAACGTGAACCGGGTGGTCGGGACCATACTCGGCAACGAGATCACGCGGCGCTATGGAGCGGCCGGCCTGCCGCAAGACACCATTTCGCTTCATTTCAGGGGGAGCGCAGGCCAGAGCTTTGGCGCCTTCATTCCTCCCGGGGTGACGCTGGAGCTTGAAGGCGATGCCAACGACTATCTGGGGAAGGGGCTTTCCGGTGGCAAGATCGTGCTCTACCCTCCAGAGGAAGCCGGCTTCGCCGCCGAGGAGAACATCATCACCGGGAACGTCGCCTGCTACGGGGCGACCGGCGGCGAGATCTACATCAGGGGCATGGCCGGGGAGCGTTTCTGTGTGCGGAATTCCGGGGCGACAGCCGTAGTCGAAGCCGTTGGGGATCACGGGTGCGAGTACATGACCGGAGGCAGTGTAGCGGTGCTGGGAGCGACCGGGCGCAACTTCGCCGCGGGGATGAGCGGTGGAGTCGCCTATGTGCTTGATCAACTGGGGGATTTCTCCACACGATGCAACACCCAGATGGTGCATCTGGAAGAGCTGGAACCAGGAGACGTGCAGCAGCTGAAAACGATGATAGAGCGACACCGGACCCTTACCGGAAGCAATCGGGCAACGGAGATACTCGCCGGCTGGCAGGGTTATCACCGGAAGTTCGTCAAGGTCATGCCCAAGGACTACAAGCGGATGCTGAAAGCGCTGGCCAAGGCGAAAGATGCGGGGTTAAGCGGAGACGAGGCGATGGACGCCGCCTTCGAGGAAAACCTGCGCGACTCCGCCCGGATCGGCGGCGGCTAAGCGTTCACCAGCGCGACCAGTCAGACCTAAAGGAAAAAGCAATGGGAAAAATCACCGGTTTCATGGAATACCCCCGCGAACTCCCGGCAGATCGCCCCGTCCAGGAACGGCTGCGCGATTGGCGGGAATTTCACCTCCCCATGCCGGAGGAAAAGCTCCGGGAACAGGGCGCTCGCTGCATGGACTGCGGCACCCCTTTCTGCCACACGGGAGTCCTGCTAAACGGCATGGCCAGCGGCTGCCCCATCTACAACCTGATCCCGGAATGGAACGACCTCGTCTACCGAAACCTCTGGCACCAGGCGCTGGACCGGCTGCACCGCACCAACAACTTCCCCGAATTCACCGGGCGCGTCTGCCCTGCCCCCTGCGAGGGGTCCTGCGTGCTGGGGCTCGACGGCCCTCCTGTCACCATCAAGAACATCGAGGCGCGCATCGCGGAACGGGGGTGGGAGGAAGGTTGGATCGTCCCGGCCCCCCCCCTGCGTCGCACCGGAAAAAGCGTAGCGGTAATAGGCTCGGGACCGGCAGGGTTGAGCGCTGCCGCCCAATTGAACCGGGCGGGCCACAGCGTAACCGTTTTCGAGAGTTCCGATCGCCCGGGCGGTCTGCTGATGTACGGCATACCCAACATGAAGCTGGACAAGGAGCTGGTGGTCCAGCGCCGCCTGAACCAGATGACGGCCGAGGGGGTCATTTTTTCCTGCAACACGAAGATCGGCGGAGATTACCCGCCGGAGAAGCTACTCGCCGACTTTGACGCGGTCCTGGTTGCCATCGGTGCCGGAAGGGCACGCGACCTGGCGGTCGACGGGCGACAACTGGCCGGGATCCATTTCGCCCTGGAATTTTTAAGCGCCAATACCGAAGCGATCCTGTCGCAGAGGGAAAGCGGTATCAGCGCCAAAGAAAAGGATGTCGTCATCATCGGAGGAGGCGATACCGGCACCGACTGTGTGGCAACCTCCTTGCGCCACGGTTGCCGGAGCGTCACGCAGCTGGAGATCCTGCCAAGACCGCCGAAGGTTCGTGCAGCCGGCAACCCGTGGCCCGAGTGGCCGCAAGTATATGGCATGGACTACGGCCAGCAGGAAGCCGCGATGCTTTTTGGCAGCGATCCGCGCCTCTACCAGACCTCTGCCCTCAGCTTTCAAGGCGATGCAACCGGCGCTGTCGCATCGGTTGAGACCATCGAAGTAAAGTGGGAGGGGGACGGCGAAGGAATTCTCATGCCGAAGCAGCAACCCGGCACCGAGCAGGACCACCCGGCGCAACTGGTGCTGCTGGCAATGGGCTTTATGGGGCCGGAACAGCAACTGCTCGACGCACTCGGTACGGCGCGCAACCCCAACGGCACCATAGCTGCGGAATACGGCAAATATCACACCAGCATCCCCGGCGTCTTTGCAGCGGGGGACTGCCGCCGGGGGCAAAGTCTGGTGGTCTGGGCCTTCAACGAAGGGCGCGGCGCCGCACGAGAATGCGACCGGTACCTGATGGGGGAAACGGAACTGCCTTGAGGAAAGGAAGGAACCGCATCACTTGGTAGCCGCGCCCCCGCTGAAATGTTCAGCGACGATCCCTTGCGCCAGGTCCATAGACGAGGTGAAGGCCGGGGAGATCGGATTCAGCACATGGAGCGAGGAACCGTCCGCCACCACCAGGAAATCCATCACCAACTGCTTCGTCTCCCAGTCCACAAGTTGCGGGCGTATGCCGACCTTGGTCGCGTGGACCAGGTCATCGGGCGAGAGTTTTTTCACCAGCCGTGCCGCATCTCGATAAAAATAGGACGGCAGGTATTTGATCGGTTCACTCAGCGCCACATTCCGGAACTGCGGGTTCGCCAGGAAAAGCACCAGATCCTCCCAGGCAATGGCAAACGCCTCAGTATCAATTCCCGAGATAATGCCGTAATTCTCGCGCCCCAGGGCGGGAATGGCGGTGGGCCCGAGGTAGACATCGCCGTGCACGCTGCGGGTGAAATGGACGCCCAGAAACGGGTTGCAAATGTCAGGCACCGGGTAGATGCTGGAATTCACGGTGAAAAGAGCATCGCTCTTGAGCAGCCGGTACACACCCTTGAACGGGATGAGACGGTACTTGTCACCGATACCGAACAGGCCCGCCACCTTGTCGCAGAAGGCACCCGCCGCATTGATGAAGCGTTTGAACTCAATCTCTCCCCTGCTGGTCGCCGCCCTGCCGCTTCCGTTCAGCCCGGTCAACCTGCAATCCAGGTGGAATTTCACCCGCCCGCTCAGTTCCAGATCCTTTTTCAGACTATTCAGCACGGCCTTGGGATCGACCACCGCGGTGTAATGCGAGAACAGCGCCCGCTCTACCGTCCTGGCGTTAGGCTCGATCTCGGCCAACTGCCTCTCGTCGATCATCTCCACCTTGGCGCCGTTGGCGGTCGCCCGACGCATCAGCTCATCGAGCGCCGGCAATTCCTCGGCGGAGCGGGTAACTATGACCTTGCCGTTCTCCAGCAAGGGGAGCCCCTTCTCCTTGCAGTAGGCGCGCATCAGGAAGTTGCCGTTCAGACACGATTTCGCCTTCAGGCTATCGGGGGAATAGTAGATACCGGCGTGCAGCACCCCGCTGTTGCGCCCCGAGGCATGCAGCCCGAGTTCCGGCTCCTTTTCGATGATGACGATGTCGCCATGGCCGGTCCTGACAAGCTCCCGGGCGATGGTAAGCCCGATGATGCCGGCTCCGACAATCAATATTTCCGCTTTATCAAATCCCATGCCGGCTTTGCCTCCCTACCGATGTCATTCCCGCACAGAGAACCTTGCGAAGGCGTCGCATTTCATTATCTGGACCTGCTGGATATTGCCCCTGGGGTAGATTTCCCTGGCAAGGTAAGCCAACTCGTCCGGTTCGGCATGGACGGGGACGTCACGCCACCAGGCCTTGCTTCCTCCCTGGGCTCCATCGTTCCAGCGGTAACCCCGGTCCTTCAGGAGATCTTTCTTGTCAAAAGGCGCCGACACGGCGTAGAGCCTCGCGGTTACCTCATGGGCTCTTTTCAGCAGCTCCTGGAAAACGGGGGCCCCGCTCACCGGAAGACGTTCCATAAGTAGTCCCAGGACCCCTTCCGCGTCATCCAGGGCACGATGGGCATTTATGGTCAACCCGCCGGTCTTGAAGAGAAGATATTCCAGGGTGCGGGACGAGACGCGTTCCTCACTCCAGTCAATCTGCGACACGGTGCATGCCCAGGGCACCTTCGCGAACACCGGGAAGCGCCCCTCGACGAACTTACGATCAAAAGCCGCATTGTGAGCGATGACCAGGTCCGCTTTCTGCGCCAAGGCGTTGATCTGGTTATCGTCAAAAGCCTGTCCACGAACCATCTCATCCGTGATACCGGTGATCTCTACGATTTCTTGAGGAAGCGGCGTTTTCGGATCTTCGAATCCAGAATAGCGTTCGCTGATCCTGAAAATTTCGCCGCTGATCGGGTCGAACTCGAATGCTACAATCCCAAGCTCGATGACCTTGTCCTGCGCGTGATTAAGCCCGGTAGTTTCGGTATCAAGACATAAGGCCACCCGCGAAGTTTCAGGCGCCTTTCGCGCAAGGCGTGCATCTCGCTCCAGATTGAGGCGGCGCAGCACCAGGTAATCACCCGTGGAGTGGAGTGCCGCGATGGCGACTTCAATCTCCAAAGCGTTCATCTGGAACATTTTCTTTTTGACTGCCGGCATTTTCACCCTTATCTCACCACTTATTTAGTTCAGGTCAATAGAGCGAGACGATATCACAGACTCACCGTGACAGGCAACAGCGACCTTCGCCCTGACTGAACCCGCCTGCACGCAAAGCACTGGCACGCGGGTTCAGGATCAAGGCTTTCATAACCGGCGGTCTCTGCGGCAGAAATTTCCCTTATCGGTCAGCATGGTTGGATTGGACCGATAAAAGTTATCACGGCAACCAGCAACCGGCCAGCCAGGTGAAAAATGGACGCAAAAAAAGCACTTGGGCAGATACGCCAAGTGCTTTGTTTTTTTTGATGGTGGAGCTACGCGGGATCGAACCGCGGACCTCTTGAATGCCATTCAAGCGCTCTCCCAACTGAGCTACAGCCCCATCTAAGGAGTCCTGTTTATAGCAGAGCGGCCCATGCGTGTCAACATTTTTTATCGTATTTAAAAGTTCAATTTCATCCTTGACCTCGAATCCTGCTTCAGCTATACTACCGAAATCTTTAGCCGGAGTGGTGAAACTGGTAGACGCACTGGACTCAAAATCCAGCGGGGCAACCCTTGTCGGTTCGATTCCGACCTCCGGCACCACAACTTATATAACCGCTTAAAGTGATTGAAATCAAGCGGTTACCCTAATAAAGCCCCCAGAGATGGTACTGAAATTGGTACGATTACTGGGGGCTTTATGCTTGTGCGGAGAGGTAGGAAATACTATGCTAGGGTCCATGTGCCGAAGGACATGTTGGAGCTGTTCGGACGTGCGGAGCTGAAGAAGAGTCTAAAGACCGAAGAGCGAAGAGAGGCGAAGGCGGCAGCGGCTGCGTTGCACTACACAGCACAGGCAGCCTTCCTTCGGGTAAGGACGGGCATGTTGACCGATAGGGAATTGGAGAAGATCGCTGTGGAACTTATTTCTGAGTTCTGTGGCAAGCTGGAGACGCATAAACGCCAGCAGAAAGACGTGATGGAGTGGTTGTTCACCGACGAAGGCGGTCTACTGCCTTCGGTTGATCCTGACCTCTTAGACGCAGCCTTCCAATATCCTCGGGTGCCTGCTGACTTGGCAGCACAGGTGACGTGGTACTCGGAGCGGATTGAAGCCCTACAGACTGAGGCGGCACTGGGCCACTATAGCCGGGACACGCGCAAGACTGCGGGCCGGATCGTTGCGGCGAAGAAACTGGATATTGAAATGCCTACCGCTGGGTGGTTCAGTGACCCTACCTTCGTCATGCCAGCACGCTATGACGCTGAGTTCAACGAATACAGTCAAGAGGTAGTAGAACCCCCTTCCGCTGAGGAAATGAAGTTGTGGAATAGTGCGCCCCCTCCTGAGTTTGACTCGCTGTGTGCAGCTATTCTTCATGCCCAGATAGACGCCTGCAATCTGAGTCTGGAACGAGCACAGGCAAAGCGCGGCACGCCCCTACAGGCTCGGATGGAAGAGCGAATGGAGACAGCGAAGCCAAAGCCGCGCCTGGGTCAGTTGTGGGAGGTGTACAGGGACAGCAGCAAAGAGAACTGGACCGAAGGCAGTCTTGAGAGAAACAACGGGGTCTTTGCTCAGATCGTGGACATCCTCGGGGATCTCGAACTCTCAGAGTTGGAGGATGAAAGGCAAGCTATCAAGCTGCGGGATATGCTGCGGCTCTATCCATCGAGCAAAGAAAAGAAGCCTGCATTCAAGGGCAAGCCGTTTAAGGTTGAGATGGCGAAACACAAAGACTTCAAGCCGCTGGGTCTTTCTGGTCAGATCAAAGCTGTTGACCTGACATCGAGCATCATGAAGTTTGCGCTGAGGAATCCCAAGCGATGGGGGATCACCTGCAATGTATTCGCAGGTTCCCAGCCGAAGGATACACGGCCTGAGAACTCGCTACGGAATGAGTACCGACCTGAAGACATTCTCAAGCTGATTGAGGCTTTGAAGACAACCAGGCCAGTAAGACAGCCGGAGAGGTTCTGGATTCCGCTGTTAGGACTTTACACGGGGATGCGACAAAACGAGATATGCCAGCTACGTACAGCAGATGTATGTGAAGTGGGCGGGATATGGTATTTTGACATCTGCCACAAGCCGGAGCTGGATCAGAGGACTAAGAAAGAAAAAAGCAGGACATGCCCCATTCACCCGGCATTGATTGAACTCGGGTTCCTGCACTTCGTGTCCAAGCAGACTCATGATAGGTTGTGGCCTAACCTAAAGTTGTCCAAAATCGGCAAGTGGCAACATGAATTTTCAAAATGGTACTGCGGCACCTTCAGCAAAAAATTCACTAATCCTGCTGTTAGAAAATTAGACTTCCACGGGTTACGTCACACCTTCCTCAACTGGTACAAGCAAAACGCAGGGCTAGAGTTCAATTCATACAAGCTCCTAAAGTCGGTTGTTGGGCACCTGGACAACTTCGATGCTGCGATTCTCGGAGCCGTCGCTGATGATATGACATCCGACAGGTACGGGAAGGACTATCAGGTTGAGAAGCAGTATGAACTGCTTTCAAAGCTGGACTATAGCGTTGATCTCGGGGTCTTGAAGTATAAGCTCTGAGGCGAGGCTGCGCACTTCGTTGCCTGGCAATGTCAAGGTTATATAAGACTCAGATTTTTCTTTCGCGGGGGAACGAACGGGTAACGCGATTTTGACTTTCGCGCCGTTTCGACCCCCGCCCCCACCTCTGCGGGATCACTGGTCCGTCACCTCCTGGTCCGTCACCTCCTGGTCCGTCACCTCCTGGTCCGTCACCTCCTGGTCCGTCACCTCCTGGTCCGTCACCTCCTGGTCCGTCACCTCCTGGTCCGTCACCTCCTGGTCAACTCGATCACCGACAGGCCAAGTCACAGAACTTTCTTCCCGGCCCTGTCGATCCTGGTATACTTCCCCGCTCATTTCTGTTATCATGTTTGAAAACGTTCGGTTACTAACCTGATAACAGGAGAAAATAGCATGAAAAACACAAAGTACGTCTCATACGTTCGAGTATCCACGAAGCGGCAGGGTGACAGCGGCTTAGGTCTGAGTGCGCAGCGGGAGTCGATAACGCAATACCTGAAAGGCGCTGAAGTTCTGAAGGAGTTTGAAGAGGTCGAGTCAGGCAAGATCAACGACAGGCCCCAACTCACAGCGGCTCTGGAACACTGCGGACACACAGGCGCAACGCTGATCGTTGCCAAACTCGACCGCCTGAGTCGTGACAGTTGTTTCCTGAACAACCTGATGAAGTCTGACATCAAGTTCGTAATCGCAGACTTCCCCACCGCGAACAAGTTCATGCTCCAGGTGTTCGCGGCACTCGCTGAGTACGAGAGGGAGCTTATCAGCCAGCGCACGAAGGCGGCGTTAGCACGATCCACTAAACCGAAGGGCGTTAAGGGAGCTAAGAACCTAGAGGCAAGCGCCGAAGACGGCAGGTTGCATGGTCAGCTTGCGAACATGTGGAAGGCAGATACGTTTGTTGCAAAGGTGGGTAAGACAATCCAGGAGTATCAGAACGAGGGGCTAAATCTGAAGGAGATTGCAGCACGGCTCAATGCTGAGAAGAGACTTACAGCGAGCGACTCCAGGAAGGCTGTTAAAGGGGAGCCAATAGGCGAGAGATTGCAATGGACGGCGGCGGGGGTCCAGCGGGTGCTGAAGAAGTTGTTAGGGGTGTAGGCTGGGATGATCTCCCAAGCGGTAGACGCACAAAAGGGCACCCAACATTAACGGGGTGCCCTTTCTTTTGGCTGGATTGGCAACTGATTCTGTGCGATAGTCCGGCCTAAACCAAATGACAAGGGGGTGCTATGACTGTAAGTGCGAAGGGAGCAAAGATAATGCAGATCATTCCGGCTAATGGCTGGTATGTAATACTGGATGAAGGGACAACAGATGAGTGGAAGTATCCGCTTGCGTGCTGGGCGCTAACTGCTGCTGGAGAGGTCGAAGGGCTGATCGCGACCGAGGTAGGCGTTGAGAGTGCAGAGCCTGCTGGCAAGTTCAGTAGGTACTGGCATGAGAAAACCCGACCTATCCCGGACCCACCGCCCACGGCAGAGGAGGCTGCGGCACAAAGAGCCTGCGAAGAAGAACTGGTAGCTGCCGCGATGAGAGAACTAGAGCACTGACCTACCCGGCAGCGCACAAAAAGGCCCCTTAAAGGGCCGATCTCTCCGCGACGAAGGGTAAGGTAGAGGGGCTAATGAGCACAAGCAAAAATCTTCCCCTCATTAGAGATTTCATTTGACAGATTTTGATTTCGGCAGTACAATCAGGAGTGGCCGTTGCCACGACTAGGTAATAGATACCTAGAGCCTACCTTCGGCTACCCTGCCAACTCCTGCCTGAGCATCGCGACCAATACGCCAATGCCAACCACACGACATAAAAAGAGCCGCTACCCGGATCAATGGGTGCGGCTCTTTCGTTTACTGGTCATACATTCCACGGCGTCGTTTCGTCCAGATCGTCTACCGGAACATCGAGACTTACAAGTTCTCTTCGGTAGGGAGCGAGTTCGTCGGCATAGTTGCTGCGGACTTCGCCCAGCGTTCCGTTCACCTGCGGCTCATAGAACTGGTCGCGGTAGATCGCCAAGGTTGACGGCGGCTTCCGGTATCGGTGGTCTTTGCGGCTCTTGCTGCTCATGCCGCTGGGGATGTAGTCGGTTTGGGATAGATCGTCTGTGAGCGCGGCCAGCTTCGGGCCGCGATAAATGTGCTCTTGCACAGTGCTCCTTTCTAATGTTGGGTTGGATTGTGTAGGGCAAACGGGTCTATCGCCAATATCAGGCATAGGACGGTATGTCCGGAAAATTTAAGGCACCTTAAAACGCGAATATGGGCGCCTATTTTTTAGGCACTTTTAGTTGGGTATCGGAAACGACAAAAGCGCCCTTGTGGGACGCTTCAGGTCGATGCAGTTGTGCGTAGGTCGCTGGTACCGTCAGTAGTTGCCAGGAACCGGCAGGAGTGACAGCAGCAGGTGGTTCGCTACTGTCCTAGCATCGACTACTACGTAGGGTGCGCCGTCGCTGTCGCGGATCACCTCACCCTTTTCCACGCGGTCAAGCTCAGACTCGGCTAAGATGGTGATGATCGTTGAGGGGATCGCTCTGAAGCGTTTGCGGGTGCCGCTGAAGGTGTCGCTCGATGCGTTGATGCTGTCGCGGATATGGAGTTCAAGTTTCTGCATGATGTCGGATGTCCTTTGAGGTGTAGTTTGTAGTTGAAGCGACCCGGCTATTGACCCAGCCGGGAGGGTGTACCCACAGGAGAGTGGAGTTTGTTACTGATGGAGCTTCGCCAAGGCCTTGAGGCCTTCGAGCTGCTTGGTTAAGAGATGGACTGCTATCATCGTGTCGGCCTGCTCACTGGCATGGGCGCGGATCGCGTCGAGGGCGTAGGTTTGGAGCTGGAAGGTTGAGAGCTGCGCAGCTTCGGGCAGCTCCTTTCTGACTTCTGTGGCAACGAGGTCAACGAGTCTTTCGAGGTTGGGCGAGAGCATTACTGCTTCCTTAGCTGCAGCAGCTCCGCTGGAGTAAACTCTTCGATCCAGGAGAGGATCACCAGCGCGGACTTCCGCAGGTACTCAGCAACCGCTGGCTGCGCAGAGTATTTGACTGCCAGCTCCTGCTTCAGTGTATCGTAGCATCCGGCCTGGGAAAGGATCACCTGGGCAGTGATTGCCTTGGCTACCGCTAAAGCATCGGCCTTGACTGCAGGAGTAAAGTCTTCAGTGCTCTCGAAGTCTTCGGTGCTGGCTACGAGTGCGTCAAGCGTAGGATTTGCTACCTTGATAGGCTCATTAGTGAGGATGCGGTCTAAGTTCATCCTCTGCCAACTAGAGGCGTACTTCAACAGTTTCCGCATGTCTGATTGGACTTTAGGGAAGTCGCTGTAAGAGTTGATAGTCGTGCGAATCATTTTATCGTGGTTCAATGTGTTGCTCCTTTTGTTTTTAGTTCTTCTAGTAGTTTCTTGTCGTACCAGTTCTTATCTGAGTCATAGAGCATATGCTTTACGGTGTATTCTGGGTGCTGATCCTCTAGGTAGGGCCGAAGGTCGATAGCGTTCTCGTGAGAGTTTAAGGTTGTCCTGGTTGAGCGCAGGTAGTCCTGCGCGTCGCTGATCCTGGTGGAGAGAACCCGCGATTTCGATAGTAGAAGAATATGCAGGTGTGACCGGTGCTGTCCGTGTCCGTAGCTGGCAACCGTGAATGCTGCGACTCTCGACTTGAGGAACTTGCCCAAAGGCCGGAGCACATCTCTAACTACATGTTCGTGGGATCGGTCGGGTGGGATGTTTGGTGGCAGGCGAACTGTAGCAAAGCACTCCCAATAATAGGATTTTATGTAGTTAAGTAACCGGTTTTTCAATACTTTCAACCTCTCATTCGTTAGATACAAGTATCCCGTCGGAATCTCCACTTTTCAATGCAGACTGGGCTGAACGCTTGAATATTTAGTTGTTGGGGTCCGAGTCAAAGCCCTGCATCCGGCCCCGGCTCGGAGGAGCTTAGGTCACCTGGGGCAAGCGGAAGTGCGATGGTCGCATTGAATTTCCCGCCTTACTTATCTATGTGCGTTGGACTGGGTGTTTATTATCAGGTAAAAATAAAAAACCCTAAAAAAGTGAATCGGAGCGTTTGAGGTGATGGCTTAGGGAAGTTTTTCTTAGGGAGGGGGTAGGCGTGAATCCCCCTTTGACGTGAGGAACTGGGAGTGGTCGCGATGATGAAGCAGGAGAGGTGCAGTGGATCGCGGAGCATACAGTACACTGTTCAGAGTACCAGACCCCAAGGGTACGTTGGTAACACCTGACTAAATGCAATAATTCATATGTTTAAATGTATAGAGCTGCATGGATAGGGGTTTTGCTGCGGGAGACCGGGGAGGTACTGACACCTGATGGTTGGCCTGGGCGCAGAAGGTGGGTTTTATAGGGGTTGAAAAGTGGTACTGAAAATGGTACGGTGACAGTTCGAAAAGCCATTTTTGGGGGCGCCAAAACAGGGTCATTTATGGTGCATATTCGGGAGGTTAGGCGGTTTATAGTGCCGACTCCGACCTCCGGCACCAAGAACCAAATCAAAGGACTCAGCCCGCAAGGCCGAGTCCTTTTTGTTTACCGGAAAAGCCTCCCCCGATAGATGCCTGGCTAGTATTTAAACCGCCAACTTCAGATGTCATCCACAATCAAAAAGGCCTGGGCGGGCTAAGTTCGACAGGATACCCCGTCATCTCCAGATAGCCCGCCCCCCCGGCCGTACCGGCCCGTCCGCGCGCGACAACCGCCCCCTCCCAGTAACGAAAACCGGTGACCAGTTCCTGATCCGCCAGCAGGGGGGTGATTTCCAGATCGATCCCTTGCGAGGGTATCCTCATGCGCCAGCCGGCAGGATACCTGGCGCCGCTTTTCGGACTGGTCCACCACCCGGTGGCTTCCAACTGCACTTCGTCCCGCGCCAGATGCCTGTAGCGCCCGTCCGCCTCCACCAGGGTGCCGCTGGAAAAGGGGCCGCTCGCGCCATCTTTTCGCCTCAACTGGTAGAACATGAGGTCTCGCCCGTCCTCCAGCTGGAGCGCGAACCAGTCCCATCCCTGCTGATCCGCCTCCAAGGCGCTGGTGCTCCATTCCCGGTCCAGCCAGGAGAGCCCGGACACCCGGAAATTCTCTCCCCCGATGCGGATCTCCCCGGAAGTCTCCATGCGCGGGATGCTGTAGTAATAAGAGGCATTCCCCGGTGCGGCGCCCTTCCGGCTAAGCCCCCCCTCCCCGTTAAGGACCACCGGCTTCAGACTGGCCAGATCCAGCTCAATGGCGACGCCGGTATCCGCATCGGATGCTGCGAGCTTCATGCTCCAGGGCTGTTCATCTGTTTCCCGCGCGAACCAGTCCTCCAGGCGGACGGTGAGCGGGCTTCCGCCCGCACCTGCGAGTCCGAGCGCGTCCCGGCTGAAACGCTCGGCGTAGCGGAACCGCTTACCCACCACGTCGGTTACGGCGAAATGGGCCATGATTATCTCCTTGCTCCCCCAGGCGGAACTCCTCGGTACGGGGCGAGGCAGGAATTGGGCGCGGAAGAAGGTTAGTTGGTAGCCGAAGCGGCGCCCGTCCGCGGTCCTCAGGTTTCCCGTGAAGTACCACCATTCGTTGCGAAACCCTTCATGGGGACCGTGATCGTCCGGGAAAGTGAAGCGGCGCGGGACATCGGCACGGGCGAAACCGGGCGCCGCGGTCCCTCCCAGCACCTCAGTTATGCTAAGGGCATATTCGCTTCTCCGGTTTCCCCCCCGGCCGGCGCCAAGGTACCAGACGGCAAGTGCGACCAGCGCGACTGCGCCAACTGCGAACAGAAGACGACGCATGCTATTCCTCCTCTTTGAGGGCCAGGGCAGGCGAGGTCCCGGCTATCTTGATTGAGGGATAAATGCCTGCCAATAGCGCCGCCGCTACCGAGAGCAGCACAGCCTGGACCAGGTAGGCCGGCTCGATGGAGAGCTGCATGGTCCAGCCGAAGGAGCGCAGGTTCACCACGTAAACCAGGATCAGCGCCTCCAGTATGCCGAGCGGAAGGGACAGAATGCCGGCAAAAAGCCCGATCAACACGGTCTCGCCGCAGACTACCCCCCAGACCTGCCCGGGCGTGAGCCCCACCGCACGCAGTACCGCAAGTTCCCGGGCGCGCTCGACCTGCATGGCCATCAGCGCCGAGAGGATGCCGACGAAAGCCACCAGCATGGTCAGTATCCTGAGCACCCCGGTTATGGCGAAGGTCCGGTCAAACACCTCGACGGTGGCACGGCGCAACTGCGCGCTGGAGATGACGGAGATGGTCTCCTCCCCCGCCCTGCTGCGGATCATTTCCGACAGTGCGGGCAAGGGCATACCCTTACCGGCGTGAAAGGCCATTGCGTCCACGCTCTGGTCGTTGAAATTTTCCAGATAAGCTGCGCGGCTCATTATGACGATGCCGGTGTCCGAGCCATAGTCGAAGATGATGCCGGAAATGGGGAAATACCTCTCGCCCTTGTCCGTTCGCAGCCTCACCCGGTCTCCAGTGCGCAGCTTGTGCCGGTAGCTGTACGGCTCGGATACCAGCACCGAGTCTCCGCGGCTGAAGCTGTCCCAGGCGCTTTGCCCATTCCCCTCCTTGAAGGGGTACCGGCTAAAGGAGGCTTCGGATACCTGTACCGAAAAGATCTCCGTCGGCCCGAAAGCTCCCTCTATGAAAACCCGACGCGACAAGGTGAAATCCTCGACTCCGGGAATCCGCGAGAGGCGCTGCACCAGGGCCGGGTCGAGCGGAGGGCGGTAGCGGCCGCCCCCCTTATCGGCGGAGGTCACGTAGACATCGGCCTGGAGCCAGCTCTCCAGCCAGTTCTGCACGGTAAGACGAAAACCGCCGACCATTATGCCCACTCCGATGCCGGCGGATACCGCGACCACCAGTGCCGCCGTGGCAACGCCGGTCCGTGAGAGCGATACCACCACTCCGCGCGCGGCCATTTTACCGATGACTCCAAAGAGCGCAGCCATGACAGGTCGCAGCACACCGGCCAAAAGCATTACGGCAGCCGGGACGATCAACGTGTAACCGACTATAACGGCGAAAAGCCCCGTGAAGCCGCCGATCACCCCGCCATCCTCCAGAAGAAAAAGTCCGAAACCGGCAAGCATGAGCAAGGAGCCGCATAACGTTGCCAGCGGCACCCCCTTTCTGCGGCGCGCCTCTATCGTTGAGCGGGACAAGGCGGCCCTTGGTGGAGCGCTAGTCGCCTCCAGGGCTGCCGGAAAGGCCGCGAGAAGTGTCGCCACGATACCGAGCAGGGCCCCTTTCCAGAGCGCCATGGGAAGTAAAGGCACCTGGCGCACCTCCATGACGAAGTAGAGGTCGTTGATGGTCCTGGCAACCAGGCGGGTCAGCTCCGCGCCGAGGAGCGTCCCGCAAACGATGCCGATCACGGTGCCTGTGAGCCCGATCAGAAACGCTTCCAGGCAGATCATGGCAAAAACCTCCCTGCGGCTCACCCCCAAGGCGCGCAGCATGCCGACCAAGCGTCGCCTGCGGATCACGGAAAAGGTCATGGTGTTGTAGATGAGAAACATGCCGACCACGAGGGCCAGAAGGCTCAACGCCTTGAGATTGAGCCGGAAAGCGCGGGTCATCCGATCCAGGGCACCGGCACGGGCCCCCGCCGGGATGATGCTCGCCCCTGGCGGAAGATCGGAGCTTAGCTCCTTTTGCACCCTCTCCCCCGCCTCCCCCTCGGGAAGGACCAGGTCGATACGCGACAGGCGGCCGGTTTGCGACAGGAGCTCCTGAGCGGTGCTGATATCGCTGACCAGGACCGAGGCGAGCGCCAGGCGACTCACCTCGTCCGGCGCCTCGATAAGTCCCGCCAGCGCCAGCCGGCGCCTTGCACCGGAGATCTCGACGGTAAAGCCCTCTCCGGGCTGCAAGCCGAGTTCCTGGGCGGTCTGCCGCAGCATGAGGGCGGTGTCGGGGCGTCCCATGAGCTGAGCCAGGACGGTCTGATCGGTGAAGTTAGAGCTGAAGGAGCGGATGGGGGGTTCGGAGAAGGGGTCGATGCCGATTAGCTGGAAGGTGGTGCCAGGCTTGGCGATTAACTGCAGATGGCCCGTCACCACCGGCGCCGAGGCTCGGTATGCCTTGTCCACCCTGATGCGTTTATAGATATGTTCGGGAAGCCCTGCAGGTCCTCCCACCACCTGATGAGTGGCCCTCCCCGAGACTGTTTCGGCGGCGATCCGGAAGGCGCGCCGGGCGGACTCGTTGGCGTGGTCTACTGCGGTCACGACGGCGACGCCAAGGGAGACCCCCAGTACGGCTAGCACCGTGAGCCATGGCTGGCGCAGGACGTTTCGCACCCCGGCGCGCCAGAGGATCATGGCGCGCCGCCCGCTCCGCCGGTTGCATCGACCAGCGAACCGTCCCTGATGGTGAGAACCCGGTCCGCCAGCCGTGCCACCTCGCTGCTATGGGTGACCAAAACCAGGGTCGCCCCGGACGGGCGCAACAAACTCTGGAAAAGATCCAGCACCTGACGTCCCGTTTCCGCATCGAGGTTGCCGGTCGGCTCGTCGGCCAGCACGAACTTCGGACGGTGCACCAGGGCGCGCGCTACCGCTACGCGCTGCTGCTCCCCTCCCGAGAGCCGATCGGGAAAGGTTTCCGCACGGTCCGCCAGGCCCACCTGCTGCAAAAGATCACGGGCATGGTTGCGCAGCTCGGGGGTCAGGCGCCCGACCAGCTCCAAGGGGAGCAGGACGTTCTCCAATACGGTCAAGGTGGGAATGAGGTTGTAAAACTGGAAGACGAAACCGATGCTGTTGCGGCGAAAGAGGGTCCGGTCCCGCTCGCTGAGGCGGTTCAGCGCCTTGCCGCCAACGACGACCTCCCCCCGGTCCGGCATGTCCATGCCGCCTATCAGGTTCAAGAGGGTCGACTTGCCTGAACCGCTTCTTCCTAAGAGAAAGACCCACTCGCCCGGGTCGATGCGGAGTGAGGCATCGCGAAATACAACCCTCTCCCGCTCCCCTTCCCGAAAGCCCTTGCAGATCCCTCTCAACTCGATGATCGGTTCGGCCATGACGGATCCTTTCCAGTCTCTATTTCCCCTCTTTTCTCTGCAAGGCTACCTGGTTGGCATGCTCCAATCTCTTGCTTGCCAGATAGTCGCTTTTTTCCATCTCCTTCAACTGTCTCGGATATTTAGCGGTCAAGTCGTACCAGCGGCTGAGCCTCTGCTCGAAGCGCTGGTTTTCGGGGTATGTTGAGGTATCCAGATAGCTTTGCAAGGCGAGGTAGTAACGCATGGTATTGCGTTCGATGGCCCCCCTTACCCCATCCATGTAGTAGCGCTTGCCATCTTTGCCGTCTGCCAAGCTGAACCCCACCTTGTCGCGTCCCAGCGTGGAGAAATAGCTTTTGATGGCCATGCGCGCCATCGGGCCGTGACGGTAGGTATAGCTGAAGTGCAGGAAGCTCTTCCGGGCATCCAGCGGAACGGCTTGCAACGTGATGCGATGGCCTTTGGTGCCGAATGGACCGTCGTCTGCATGAAGGGAGAGCTCAAGGAATCTTGGCTGATGCGAAACGACGCGGAACTTCAGTTTGAGAGGATAGGCGTCGGAGGGGGGCTGGTAATGCTTGCGGCCGCTGTAGAGCGTCAGTTGAGCAGGCTGCGCGCTTTTCTTGAAGGTACATGCCTTTATGTTGATATGCAGCGGCGTGATGTCGCACCACTGCTCAGGTGACTGCAAGGCATCCCTGACGACATCGAACGGAGAGTTGACGACTCCGTACATGTCGACACGTACGGATCCGTCAGACTCGGCGGACTCCAGAAAAATAGGGGCATCGTATTGGTTATGCGCCAGCTTCCCCTGTATCTCCTCGTGTTTGGCGAGGAGCGCGCCCGCTCCCCTGGGTGCGGGTGCTGCGGCCAGTCCAACATCGCACCACGAAACCAGCAACACCCATAACGCGATTGCGCCGAACCTCCCTGAAATAAACTGTCCCACGCCGCTCATGTATCAATACCTCCGGGCTTCTGGAAGGCCTGCAGCAATGAAGGGGTGCCGTTAGCGGCGACCTCTACCCCCGTCGCGATGCCCGTCGCCGCGCGGGCCTTCGTAGTGTCCGTTCCCATTTCCATGCCCGTGCCCATGCCCCCAATGGGGGAAAATGCATCCGGAAAGCAAGGTCGAGGTTGCAAACAGCGCTATCGCGAAGAATATCGATCTCTTCATGGTCTTGCTCCTCTTGATCTAGTCATTTACGCGTTCACTGGCCGGCTTGATTAGCTTCCGGCAATGGGCCGACGGTCTTGGTGACCGTCGGACAACCATCAGTATAGACTTTTGCTTTTTATCTGACTAGATTTTCAAGGGGATTCAGGCCGCTCATTTGAGTCAACCTCTTGCGTGGCGTCATTCCACAAGCTGAACAAGACGGCGAAGAGTATGGGTCCAAGAATGAGGCCGAGCAGCCCCATGGTGACCGCGCCGCAGATCGCCCCCAAGACGACTGCGAGGACGGAAATGTTGCTTGCCGCTCCAATGGCAAGAGGCCGGATGGCGTTGTCGGAAAAACCAACAAAAAAGACGCACCAGAGGGAGAGCAGCAGTGCCGTCATGTAAGAGCCGTTGAGGGCGACCAGGGCCACCACCGGAACCCAGACAATCGCGGTTCCGACCACGGGAATTACCGCGGCAATGGCGGTCAAGGCGCCCAGAAAGATCGGGGCGGGGACGCCTGCGATCCAGTATCCCAGTCCGGCGATCACCCCCTGTGTGACACAGGTGAGAATGGTGCCGACGGCTACCGCCGTGGTGATGGAACGGATCTGGGTGGCGTAGCGCTGAGCCTGGCGAGGGTTGGGAGAGATTCGGCCGATGAAGGTGTAAACGACCTTCTCGCCGTCGCGGTAAATGAAAAAGAGCAGGAAAAGTGCCACGGTAAGGGTGAACAGGGAATTAAAGACGTTTTTCGCCATATTGGTCGCGGCGTTGAGCATCATAGCCGAGCCTTCGGAAGCGATCTTGCCCCCCAAGCCCGCCAGATCGATGCCCAGTCTGTCCACAAGCGGCATGATCTTGTCCATGTAGGGAATCTGGCTGAGGGTGCTGGCGCCGGTACTGGCAAATGACGCGATGAGATGCTCCACCTGCCTGTACCAGTCCTGGGCGTTTACCGCGGCCGTCGCCACCAGTGCGGCCAGCGGCAGGATGAAGCATACGGTGACTGCTAGCACCATGAGTCCGGCAGCGCGACCGGGGCTCCCCGGAAAACGTTTCAGCAGATGATTGTAATGCGGCACGGTAGCGATGCCGATGATGAGTGCCCAGGCGAGAGGCCTGGCAATCGGAGCGGCAAGCAGCCCCAAAAGGGCTATGGCGACCAGGGTGGCCAGAGCGGCGAGAGTGCTGAGATATAGTTTTTTGTCCAAAGTTCTCCTCTCCTGGCGGGGCCGTGACGGCGAGATTTAACTGAAATAGGAGCGAGGTGACTGCGAGGCGTCGCGTCAAGCAGGCGCGTCATCCGCGCCCGCTCGATTCATCAGTGGGCTCAATTAGCGGGAGTCTCGATTTTGCGCTGTTCGGTAGGCCTGGCCGGCCGCTGTATCCCTTCCGGCTGAAGAGACTGTTCCGTCTGGAAGGCGGGACGCTCGTTGCGCTCGTTGGTCAGGGTAGGCGCCTCTTCTACAACTTGCCAGTTCTTACCGACTGGGACGGATAGTGTCTTTGGCGCCACATGAGTCGGGGCCGGTTCTTTCGCCTCGAACATGGCGCAGGCGCTGAAAAAGAACATGCAGATGACAACTGTTGCTGGACGCGTGTGTTTCATGTCTATAACTCCTCGTTGAAGCAGGATGAACGGAATCAGATCAGACTGCGCCCTCTGCCGGGCAAAGATCATTCTCATTACTTAAGAGAGAACAACGTTTACCTCTTCTTGTGTTGAAGCATATCAAGATGTTGAACTAATTGACAGTCTTGTTTTTCATCGGGGTAAGATTCACGGGTATTTCAATTCAATTACAACCTGGTGCGATTTTATGACTTGCCAGGAAGAATACGTCTTGCAGGGAAAACATTCTGAGAAGCCCTGTTGGCGGCCGATGATCATCCTCGCTTTATCGAACCGAGTGCCACCTGCTCGCCGGTTTGGCCAAGGGTACATTATGGCAAAGATAGGCTCCCGGTCAACGGACAGTCACGCCGGCTTACATCGCCTTGAAGTCGGCAAGGGGCAAAACGACCATCCCCGAGAAGTCCGGCGTCAGGGCCGACTCCTCGACGGGAGCGTTGATTCGCGGTTCGTCGAAAACGATTCTGACCGACGCGCCATAGCGGTTTTGTATCAGGATCGCTTCCGGAAATGCGACGCCGTCGACATTACGGTACCTCTCATAGGTAACCTCAGCTCCCTCTCCGGATACCTTGCGCGTCAACAACCCGAACCGATCAAAATAGAACCTGTCTCCCGAAATGACAACGGGTTCCTCTGGCGCGGGGCCTGGGGAAGGCGGCACAGCCATGACCCATTTTAAGAGGCCAATGCTTTTCAAGACGCTGGTCTCGGGCAACTCCGACAACGCTCCGCTGTAGGCGGTTTGCCGGGACGGGATCAAACCGGTAAGCCGGTCGCTGTCGCCAAACGCCTCCAACACGGCCTGACCAAAGGGGGAGAGCAGCGCCAGATGAAAGAGATCGGGAGCTTTATAAACCAGATAGCCACGGCCGCCGGTGCTCCGCTCGCCCGATTTCGCCGTTACGGCGATGGCTGACTGCAGTGTCTCCACCCCTCTGCCGGGGACGATGCCGGTCAGGGGTTTTCTCACAGTGGCGCAGCCGAAGAGAGAAACGGCCATCAGCAAAAGGAAAAGGGATTTGCAAAAAACGCCAATGCTCTTAAATGACATTTATCGACCTCGATTGTGCACAATTGGAGTTTGCGGCAAACACCGCCGGTGGCGATAATAGTACCGCGAAAGCGCCGCTGCAAGCACTATCCGGAACCGGCCCTTCTCCTGGTTTTTTTCAGAGTTCCGCCTGGGCCATGTCGTGCGCCACATACCTGCCGCAGATGAAACAGAACACCCCGGCCAGCACCATGACCAAGGGGGTGAGCAGCAGGGCGCTTCTAAGCCCCCACTGATCCGAGAGCCAGCCTATGATGGAAGGCGACACCGCGTCACCCAGGGCATGTATGAAGAATATGTTCAAGGCGAAGGCCATGGCGCGGACCGTAGGTTTGGTCACGTTTATGATAACGGTGTTGAGGGGGCCGGTGTTCAGAAAGAGAAAAAACTCCGCGATGAAGATCGCGCTCATGCAACCCACTAGTCCCGGGGCGAGGATGGCCCAGGCGGCAAAAGGCGCCCCGATCAGAAAGCCCCAGCCGGATACCAGCAGGTACCCTTTTTTGCTCTTTTTTTGCAGACGGTCGCCCAGCCAGCCGCCGGCGAGGGTTCCCAGTATTCCGGCGAGGACCGTGGTGGCGCCAAAGAGCATATTCGCCTTCTCCACATTCAGCGCATGAAAGCGGAACAAAAAGGATGGGAGCCACTGCGCCAGCCCACCGATGGCGAAGGTCATGGCGGCCATGGCGAGGGTATTGCTGACAAAGGCGCGGTTATGCACAAAAGCGGAATACCCTGTAGCCCCCTTTTTCGAGGCGATCGGGGCGACGGCGTCGCCTCCGCGCGCGGGGGTGCGTAAGAACCAGAGGGGGACGGCGAGGATGAGCCCGGGAAGCCCTACCATGAGAAAGGCAGCATGCCAGCCGAGCCTGTGTCCGAGCACGCCCCCCAGCAGATAGCCAAGGGCGCTGCCGACGGGGATGGCGACGTAGAACCAGGAAAGAACCCGCCCACGCTGCTCCTTGCTGAAAAGATCCGATACCAGGCCGGGCGAAACCGTGCCAAAGCTCGCCTCCCCGATTCCGACGGTGGCGCGCGCCGCCAAAAGGGTGCGGTATCCGGGCGCAAAGCCCGCGAGCGCCGTGGCCAGGCTCCAGACCACCACCCCCGCCGAGGCGAGCTTGACGCGGCTCCAGCGGTCCCCCAACCAGCCGAACAGAGGGGCTATGACCATGTAGCTCACCATGAAGGCGCTCCCCAGGAGGCCCAGCTCGGTGTCGGTGATGTTCAGGTCAGCCTTTATCAGCGGGAACACGGCGAAAAGCACCTGCCGGTCGATGTAATTCAGCAGGTTCACCGCCAGAAGAAGCCCCAGGGCATAGCGGCGATAAGAGAGCGTGAGAGGGGCGCTATCGCCGGACGTTATCATGCCTTTGCCGGGGCTCAAAGCTCAGCCACCGCGGCCTGCGCCTTTTCCACTATCTCGGCTGGTTCCTCGAAACTGAAATGCAGCGGTTCGCCGAAGGTTACGGTCACCTTGCCCCTTTTCAAGCGGCGCGTTTTAGGGGGGAGCACCTGGTCGGTGCCGCTTATCTTCACCGGGACCACGGGAATGCCCAGTTCCTTTGCGATGATCCCAAGGCCAAGCTGGAAGTCGTGCAGTTGACCATCCAGGGAGTGTGCCCCTTCCGGGAAGATCAGGGTGTTCAGGCCGTTATCGGCGAGTTTACCCATGAATTTGACCGCGCCGCTGAACCCGCTGGTTTGCGGCAGCGGGAAGAGATTGAGAAACAGGGTGCCGTACTGATAGCAAAGCCTGCGCCAGAGGCGATCCAAGCCGTGGTGTTCCCCGAAGAAGAACTCTTCCCAGGCCGCCGTGGCGGTACGGTAGCGAATCTTTGCTGGCAGCGCGAACATCAGGGAAGGTTGATCGAAATAGCTCAGGTGGTTCGCGACGAAAATGACGGGGCCTTGCAGCTTTTCCAGCCGGTCCGCGCCGCGTACCTCAAGCGAAACGAAGAGCCGGAATATGGGGTAATTCAAGATCGCGTCGCCGGCCATGCGCAGCGCGCGGACCGGCGCCGTATTGGTCCAGAACCGGAAATGGCCGCGATGTCCAACCTTTTCCCGCCTGGAAACGATCCGGCGCAGCTCGCTCACCCGGGTCTCGGGCCCGATCTGGGAGTCCTCAATGTCGAGGCGATACTCCTGCTCAAGGAAATTGACCAGTTCCAGCCGGCCAATGGAGGTAAGCCCCAGGTCGGCCACCAGCAAGGAATCCTCGTTGATCTCAGCGGCGCCTGTCCCGGTGACCTTGGCGAGCAGGTTGATGAGGAGATCGCGGCTGCCTGCGGCGTCTCCCGCCACCCCCCCTTTTTTCAGATGTTCCTTCACCTGAAATTTCTTGATCTTCAAAGTAGTGGTCTTGGGGAATTCCGGCTCGCCCCAGACTGTGTAGCCGGTGATCTTGTGCATGGTGTCCAGACTTTCGTTGGCGCCCGCAAGGATCACATCCGGCCTCGGGGCGCCCTCGTCCAGCAGCAAGACGGCGTGCACCTCCTCCCCTGCTCCCTTATCAAGGCCGATGACGCACGATTCCTTCACGCCCGGGATCTTGTTCAGCACCGATTCCAGCTCGTCGGGATAGACGTTGACGCCGCCGCCGGTGACGATTATCTCCTTCTCGCGCCCCTTGATGCTGAGCCAGCCGTCCGGCGCGATCTCCCCGATGTCGCCGGTCCTAAACCAGCCGTCCGCGGTGAAGGCCTCACGGGTTGCCTGCTCGTTCTGGTAATAACCCGGGAACACGTTGTCGCCGCGCGCGACTATCTCCTTCCCCTCGACCTTCAGCTCTATTCCGGGAAGCGGCGGGCCGACCGAACCTGCTTCCTGCCGCTGCATGGTGTTGACGCAGAGCACAGGCGAGCATTCGGTGAGACCGTATCCTTCCAGCACCGTGAATCCCATGCTGTCCCAGAAACGAAAGAGCGCCGGGTCAAGAGGAGCCCCTCCCGAGACGAAGACGGTGAAGTTGCTGCCGAACTTTTTCTGCACCGGGTAAAAGAGCAGCCGTCGCAGCGGCTTCGACATTCCTTGGGCCAGACTGGCAAGGGAAGCAAAAACGCCCTCCAGATGCTTTTCCGCAAGTTCCCGCTCGATGGTGCTCCTTAACAGCTGCATGAGGCGCGGGACCGACATGATGACGTAGATGTTCTCCTCGCCAAGCGCCTCCATGATCGCGGAAGGCTTCAAGGTGCGCGGATAGACGATCGTCGCTCCTCGGTAAAGCGGCGTAAAGAAGCCCCCCATCTGCTCGAACATATGGGACAGCGGCAGCAGGGACAGGAAGTTGTAATCGGAGGTGATGATGGGAACCTGCTTGTTTATCTGCACCATGTTGGCGACCAGGTTCTTGTGGGTCAGGATCACCCCCTTGGGATTCCCCGTGGTGCCGGAGGTGTAGATGAGTTGCGCCGTGTCCTCGGGGGACGGAGCGACCGTCTCACGGATCGGCTCAACCTCCTGCAACAGATACTGAAGATCCTCGAGCAACAGCGACTCGGCATCATCGTTGATCCGCTCGGGCTTGAAGCGGCTCTGGATCACGAGTTTGGACTTCGTCAGCTGGCGGATGGAATCCGCCCTTGCCAGATCCGACATGAAATCGACAGGGACGGCTACAGCGCCGCGCATGATGATGCCCCAATAGGAAACGGCCCACCAGGAGGAGTTGGGTCCCCAAAGAAGCACCCGGTCGCCCGGCTCCACCCCATTTCGCGCCAGGAGGCCCGCCATTTTCAGGGAAAGCTCCGACAATTCGCGGTAGGAGACCTCGAAGCGGCGCACGCCGGTGCGGTTCACCAGGGCGGGCTTATCCCCCAGGGGATGAAAAGTATGGAAAAGATCCACCAGTGTCTGCATATGATACTCCCTGTAAAAACCGTTCTACGTTCTACGTTCTACATTCTACGTTCTACGTTCTACGTTCGTTCTACGTTCTACGTTGTGGGTTACAACTTTCAACTTTCGAATTTGAACCGAACCTAACTGGATCCTGCATATTACAGCGTTTACCGTTGCGATCGAAGCAAAAAAAAAGCCGCCCGTTTATTTGGGGCGGCTTTTTTGCTGATGAAGGTGCTGCAAATCAGGCAACCTTGTCCTTGGCCGGCTTTGCGACCTTGACCGGCTTTGCGGCCTTGGGCGCTTTGGCAGGCTTTGCGGCCTTTTCAGGAGCTGCTTTCTTCGCTTCTATATTGGCCATGCGTACCCCTCTGGCTTTGGCCAGGTTATCCGCCAGGCCGCGGTCCAGAGCCATCTTTCTTCTGGTCTCGGAATAGTTTTTAGCAGCTAACGGCTGCTTGCCCTGGATGCCAAACTGTTTTTTGTACTCCCCGGGCTTCATGCCGTGAGCGGTGCTCAAGTGGCGCGCCAGGGTCTTGAAGCCACCCTTGCCGCACAACATGCAAACTATCTCGCTTTTTTTAAAGGCCTCCTTTACCGTCAAAGAAGTCTTGACTTCCTCCGCTCCCTCTACAGATTCGCCTGCTTCGAGTTTCTTGAGGGCGCTATGCACTTTGCCGATTTCAAATATAAGCTGATCTGAAGTCATCGGAGTACTCGACGCGTGTGACGCTACAATCTGAGCCGCGATTTCTACCAAAGTTGCCATTGACTGCCCCCTCATTGGTCATAATTTCTTAAGCCACATATTGGCATGTTTATTTACAATGTCAATGTTAAATATCATGAACGCTCGGGAATGTCCTCTTTGACAGTGCCCTCACATACAATTGTGCTTTACATGACTACCTTCTCTTGTTGATCGTCCTACCTTGATGTTGCGTCAATATTGAGAGTGAACAGAAGCCCACTGCGGCAAAGCGAGGATAGCCAAGATTGTTAGAGCAATGCCCCCCGGAAAAGACAAGGTACAGTGCTGGCGGCGAATCGATTGTCGACCTGTCTTTCAACTCCATTGACAGGCATCTTCCGGAGCCGGCCGTGATGTTCGAGGCTCTCTAGAGCCCCGTCGACAGTGCCGACTTACACATTAAAATCTCTCCAAGCCGACCTGCAGCGTCAAGTTTAGCGTTGACAGAACTGCACCGATTCCGTATTAATATAGACGCGAGACGGGCAACGAAGCTCCGCAAACATAACTGAATAGCATGACTTATCTAGAGCGATCGAGGGACTGGCCCTGTGACGTCGCGGCAACCTCCCTGTACGGGAAGGTGCCAAATCCTGCGAAACGGCGACGTTTCGAAAGATAAGGAAGCGTGGACCATCACTAGAAAAGTCCCCTTCCGACCCCGGAAGGGGACTTTCTTATTGGAGGTATAAAGATGAACATCGCGACAAATGCTGCGCACATAGGCCTGGAGCGTGAATCGAGAACCGGCGCGGTCACCGTGCCGATCTACCAGACAGCGACCTTCCGTCATCCGGGGCTGGGGCAGAGTACGGGTTACGACTACAGTCGCTCGGGAAACCCGACACGACAGGCGCTGGAGGAAGGAATCGCCCTCTTGGAGGGAGGCTGCCGCGGCTTTGCCTATGCATCCGGGATGGCCGCCATCACGAGCCTGATGTTCCTCTTTCGTCAAGGGGACCATCTGATCGTCACCGAGGACCTCTACGGCGGGAGCTACCGGCTTTTCGAAAAGCTGTTCCAGCAGTTCGGCCTCACCTTCAGTTACGTCGACACCAGCGATGCCGAACTGGTTCGGCAGGCGATTCGCCCCAACACGCGCGCGCTCTTCGTGGAGTCGCTCACCAACCCGCTCTTGAAGGTGGCGGACGTGGAGGGGCTGGCGGCACTTTGCAAGGAGCGCGGTTTGCTCTGCATCGTGGACAACACCTTCCTTACCCCCTACCTGCTGCGCTGCTTCGATCTTGGTGCGGACATAACCGTCTATTCCGGGAGCAAGTACCTGGCCGGACATAACGACACCGTCTGCGGCTTGGTGGCCGTCAAGGATCCAGCACTTGCCGAGCAGGTCTATTTCCACCAAAACGGCGCCGGTGCGGTTCTCGGCCCCCAGGATTCCTGGCTCACCATACGCGGCATGAAGACGCTTGCCATACGGCTGGACAGACAGCAGGAAAACGCCCAACGGCTCGCCGAGTGGCTGACCCGGCACCCGGAGGTTTCCAGGGTATATTATCCGGGGTTGCCGGATCACCCGGGGCACGACCTGATGAAGCAGCGTGGCCATGGTTTCGGTGCCATGATCGCCTTTGAGGTGACAAAGCCGCACCTTGTGAACCGCCTGCTCATGAAGACGCGACTGATCTCCTTCGCCGAGAGCCTTGGAGGAGTCGAGAGCCTGATCACCTTCCCGCAGGTGCAGACCCACGCGGACATCGAGCCGGAGACGCTGGAGCGGCTCGGCATCAACCATCTACTGCTCCGCCTTTCGGTGGGGATCGAAGACAAGGACGACCTGATCGCGGACCTGGCGCAGGCGTTTGCAGAAGGAGACCTTTAGCATGAAATTCGCGACGGAATTGATACACGGCGGCCACCCGATAGATCCGGAACACGGCTCCCTGAGCCATCCCATCTATCTCAGCTCCACCTTTGCCCAACGCTCCATGGACCATTTCGGCCGTTATGACTACGCACGCTCCGGAAACCCGACCCGCGAGGCGTTGGAAGAAGCGATAGCGGGGCTTGAAGGTGGCTCGACCGGGCTCGCCTTCGCCTCCGGGATGGCTGCCATAGCCTCGACCTTTCTGATCTTTGCCCCGGGCGACCATCTGGTGGTTTGCGAAGACGTCTACGGCGGAACCTTCCGGCTCCTCTCCACGCTGTTCAAGGGATGGGGGCTGGAGGTCACTTTCGTCGACGCAACCGACACGGCTGCCATCTCCGGCGCGATACGCCCGGAAACCAAGGCGCTCTACCTTGAGACCCCGTCCAACCCGCTTATCAAGATCACCGACCTGAAGGCCGCGGCGGTCCTTGCCAAGGAGAAGGGGATACTCTCCATCGTCGACAACACCTTCATGACCCCTTACCTGCAACGGCCGCTGGAGCTTGGCTGCGACATCGTGCTCCATAGCGGCACCAAGTTTCTAAACGGCCACTCCGACGTGATCTGCGGCTTTGCCGTAACCGGCGACCCGGAGCTTGGGCGCAGGCTGCGCTTCATACAGAACGCCTTCGGCGCGGTGCTTGGCCCCCAGGACTGCTGGCTGGTATTGCGCGGCCTGAAGACCCTGAAGGTGCGCATGGAAGAGCACCAGGCGAGCGCCAAACTGATCGTTTCCTGGCTTCAAGGGCAAAAGGACGTGACGAAGATCTATTATCCCGGCCTTCCCGATCACCCGGGATACGAGACCCACCTCTCCCAGGCGAGCGGCCCGGGGGCGGTGCTCTCCTTCGAGCTGTCCAGCTATGAGTTGACCAAGCGGCTTTTGGAGGGGGTAAAACTGTCGGCCTTCGCGGTGAGCCTGGGAGGCGTGGAAAGCATCCTCTCCTACCCGGCAAAGATGTCGCACGCCTCGATGCCGGCCGCCGAACGGGAGTTGCGAGGGATTAAGGACACCCTGGTTCGGCTTTCGGTGGGACTTGAAGCCCCCGAAGACCTCATCGCGGACATGGACCGGATGATGAGTCAATAAGCAAACAAGAGAGCGGGAAGAGAGCCAAGAAACAGAAAAGCCCGAGCTATTCGGGCTTTTTCTATTGAGCAGGCAGGTTCACCTTCTCCACTGAAAACTGACCGTCTTCACGCCCGGTATAGCCTTCTGGAAGATGGCGAGCCCTTCATCGGTGATGCTGTTGCCGCTGCTGGTCAACCCCCTGAGCCCCTGGATTCCGTGCAGATAGAATAGCCCGCGATCGGAGATGCCCGTCTGGTAGAGGTAGATCCGCTTGAGGTTTACGAGCGAGGAAATGCAGAGCAAGGCGGCATCGGTCAGGCAGGAACCGCAAAGGTAGAGTTCTTCCAGACCGGTCAGGTGAACGATGTTGTCGAGATCGGCGTCGCACGCCCGGTAAAGAAAGAGCGACTGAAGATCATTTGGCTTGAGCCCTTGCAACTGCTTTAGACCGGGCTCGTCCTTGACATCCAAGCGTACCGCTTGATCAACCTCGACCTCTACGCACCCTATGGCAGGACCCGCCTTCTTCCACTTGCTGAAGTTGGCCGAAGCCAGGTCGCGTCGATAAAGCTCGCCACAGCAGGAATCGGCGGAAAAATGCAGGGCCCGCTTTTGTTTTGGTGGTCCCTTGGCTGGTTCCTGCGCCCTTTCGCCCTTTAGATCGGCCAGGCGCCTGAGAGCCCTGGCGATGTTCAGATCGACCGCGGCTATCATCTCGGCGAACAGGTCGTTGCCGGCCGCAAGGCTTTCCTCGACCCTCAGCTTGAACCGGCAGACGTAACTCTTTTTCAGTTGTTCAACCTTCGCGTTTACTTCCCGAAGCGCCTGGCTCTCAATCGCAATCTGTCGCAGCACCAGGGCCAATTCGGCGCCGTCTGCGTCGCCTGCTTCGGACTGCCCCGGGAAATGCCTCCTCCAGTTGCGCAGGATCTCCTGGAGGGTGCGGGAGTCGTCCTCCGCGTAAGCGCGATTCGCCTTCAACATCAACTCATGACGCGCCGCATTATCGGGTCCTGCTCCAGCCAGATCCGGATGAATCGCCTTGGCGACCTCACGGTACAGCGCCTTGATATCCTGTGTCTCCGACTTCCATACCCGCCCGTTGCCGCCGTTGGCGCTACTGTTTTTAAAAGTCTCGCCGCTTTTGTAGGTCTCGCCATCCAGATAATCGTCAGGTTCAGCCGACTCGCCCTCTTCGGTCCCGTATCCACCGGAAAGGCGCGCTATTTCGGCTTCAATCCTCTCCAATTCAGCGATGCCTCGGCCCAGGGTTTGATGATAACTGCGTTCAAAAAGGGCGATCTCGTCGCGCAACTGCTGCAAGACAGCGGTCGCCTGTGCATGTCCGGCACGCAACAAGGAGAGCTCGGCACGCTTTTGCGCGAGTTTCACATCTGAGGGGCTACTTTGTTGAAAACGAGCTGTCATGCGACTCACTCTGATTAGGATCGGCTTAAAAACGTCCGTTTATTTTCTCACACTAACACGACCTTAAACTTCGATAAAGGGATTTTCGGCACGAGCCACAAAAGTGGTCGGGATCCAACCTTCTCGGTCTACGGGCTGTGCCGGTTCTCCCGCACCATCCTGGTGAGCAGACGGTCCATCGAAGAGGCGAAGCGCTGGCGATCGGTGAGGCTGAACTGCCCCGGCCCTCCCTGGACCAACCCGTCGGCGCGCAATTCCTGCATCAGGTTGCGCATGGAGAGGCGCTCACCTACATTTTCCTCGGTGTAAAGCTCGCCGCGCGGATCAAGCGCCACGCCCCCCTTCTCGACTACGCGCGCGGCAAGCGGGATGTCCGCCGTGATCACCAGATCGCGGCTCTCGGCATGCTCGGCAATGTAATCGTCGGCTATGTCGAAACCCTCCTTGACCCTTATCGAGCTGACGAGGTGGGTATGGGCTTTGGATAGATCGCTATTGGCCACCAGACAGACCGGCACCTTCAGCCGCTCCGAAGCGCGGTAAACCATCTCCTTGATCACCCTGGGACAGGCGTCGGCATCGATCCATATTTTCATGGTTACTCCGGTATCATTGCCCTCACCACGGCTCCATCGCCATCAGGTCAAGGTCAAACCACCTCAGGTCAAACCACCTCAATCTCCCCGGAGGGGAACCTGGGAACTCCCGGGCACGCTACTACAGCTCGCCGGCAAAGTCAACGAACGCCGAAGTAGCTACATTCCCGAGGGAAAAGTTTTAATTTAATTTTAAAATTATAAGATTGACACGCAGAGGGAAAAGCTGATATGGTGTCGCATCCGTGGACGTTCCCGGATAAAACCAACAAGAAGCAATATGGGAGAAGTAAGTAAATGGTAAACGGAACTGTGAAATGGTTTAACGACAGCAAGGGGTTTGGCTTTCTTGAGCAGGAAAACGGCGAGGATTACCGGCGACGGCTTCAAGTCCCTTACAGAGGGCGACAGCGTAACGTTTGAAATCGTAAAAGGCCCTAAAGGTCTTCAGGCGGCCAACGTTTCCAGGGTTTAATCACATAGCGTAGAACTTTATTGAAAAGCCCCGGAGAAATCCGGGGCTTTTTTTTATCTCTCGCACCTGCCTTGCCAACTCACAACCTCACTTACCCTCTTCGCCTACAGTTACCCCTCTTCGCCTCTGCCGCACACGGGGCACCCTTGCATCGATAGAGGTTTTTCCAGCCGGCATTCCCGGAGCAGCGCCTCGTCCTGAAAGATTGCCAGTGTCGGCCCGTCCGCCCTCACCTCGCCCCCGCTCAGTACGATGGTCCGCTCGCAAAGCTCAAGCACCATGTCGAGATCGTGACTGGTGAAGATCTTGCTATGGTGAAAATCCCTCAAAAGACCTATCAACTGCCTGCGCGCGTGCGGGTCGAGGCCGTTGGTCGGCTCATCCATGACCAGTATGTCCGGCGACATGGAGAGCACCGTGGCAATGGCCACCCGCCTTTTCTCGCCAGCGGAGAGATGATACGGAGCCTTTTGCGCCAGATGTTCCGCATCTACCCGCTGCAACGCTCCCCTTACGCACTTTTCCAGTTCCGTCCCCGCTATCCCCAGGTTCATCGGGCCAAAGGCTACGTCCTCATGGACCGTCGGCATGAAGAGCTGGTCGTCCGGGTCCTGGAACACCATACCGACGGTACGCCGCACCTCGGGGAGCGTCGACTTGCTGATGGGGACATGCCCGATCCTGATTGCGCCGGAACTGGGGGCCAGGTGGCCGTTCAGGTGCAAAAGCAGCGTCGATTTTCCGGCCCCGTTGGCGCCGATGATCGCCACCGATTCGCCGTGCGTTATCCGGAAAGAGACGTCGCGCAAGGCTGCGGTACCGTCGGGATAGACATGGCGCAGATGCTCGACTTCGAGAACGTGATGACTCATGACGAAATTCCCGTTACCAGCGATCCAAGAATCTGCGCCAGGTTGTTGAAGCGCAGGGTGACGCAGAGCAAGGACCAGGTTAAAAGGAACAGCACATCGGCTGTTCCGAAACGCGCATTATCCCGCCCCTGGAAAACACCGGTGAACCCGCGCGCCAGCATAGCCATGTGGATGCGCTCGGCCCGCTGCCAGGTGCGCAGCAAAAGGTGCCCGAGCAGGGAAGCGTAGCTGCCCGGGCCGCGCCCCCTTTTACCGCAGGAGCGCATTTCGCGCGCCCGCGCGGCGCGGCCACCCTCTTCCGCCAGCACGAAGATGTAGCGATAGAGAAAGAGAAGCTGCATGGCGAATGCCTTCGGCATGCCGAGTCGCACCATGGCGTGGCAGATGGTCGGGAAACCGGTCAAGGCGGCCAGGGTGAGAGCCGCTCCCACGGTGAGCGCTGTCCGCACCACGATAGAGGCGCAGGAGATCCAACCGCCACTGATGCCAAGCGATCCCAGTTGCACCAGTACGGTCCGGTCGAAAAACGGGTTAAATATGCCGACCGCAAAGGCCAGGGGACAGACCAGCGCCACCTTGGCGACGAGGTAGCCGGCAGGAAGCCGGCCCAGACCTATCAGTACGGCGGGAAAGATGAAGAACGGGATCAGGGCCGAAAGTTCATATCTGCCAAAGGAGACGACGCAAACGATGAAAACCAGAGTAGCCAGCACCTTGGTCCGCGGATCGAGCCGGTGCAGCGCCGAATCCCCAGCAGCAAGCTGATCCAGCCGCTTCAAATCCAGTAATGCCCCGTCCATCGATACCATGTAGCTTCACTCGCAGAAATTGTGGTTAGCGGAAATCGGGCGCCGCTTTCGTCAAAAGGGTTTTCTTCATGCTTTGGGGCGAACGGCAGCCAGAGCTGAATTTTTTCAATAAAAAGCCTGCGGACAGGACAAGCAAGAGCGTCAAGGTTGTGCCGATTATCCCGGAAGCACCGGTCGCGATGTTCACTGTTTGTTCCTGTACCGGCTCAGCGGAGGGCGCTGCGGCCTGGGCAGGCCTGAAACCATAATCGGGGAACCAGGCGCTTTTTTCCTGCAACCAGGAAAGAGCGCCATGCACTCCATGTTCCGGGGCCTTCAGTTCGGCCTTTCCCGTCACCCTGGCTATGGCCCATTCCAGCCCGTCCGGATCCTTCGAGGCAAAAAAGGACAGGCATCCTCCGGTTATGACGGCGCAGGCAAGAAAGGCGATCAGGAGGGGGGTGCGGGAGCTTCCCCTTACCGCAGGCACGCCGACTGCGGCATGAAGCAGCTCGGGGCGGGCCCTTTGCACAAAGGAGATCACGGCCACGGTAACCGCCCCTTCCAAGAGGCCGATGGCCAGATGTATCGGCTGAATCAGCAAGAGGAATTTGTCAAAAGGGAGGGCTGAAATGCCGGAGCCGACAGTTTCCAGAACAACGGCAAAGGCCCCCAGTTGCAGCGCCAGCACTGCTGCAATCATGGTCGCCGCCGTTTGCCGGAATCGGCTTGGATCGCCGCCGACGATCTTCCGATAAACCAAGGGAAAAACGATGAAAGCGGGGAGCAGGCCGAGGTTGAAGATATTGCAGCCGAGCGCGAGCAGCCCGCCGTCTGCAAAAAAGAAAGCCTGCACGACGAGTACCGAGGCTATAGTGAGAAAGGCGGCACAGGGACCAAGCAGGATGGCAAGCAGCAGCCCTCCGCTCAGATGCCCGCTAGAACCGGTAGCCGGTATGGAAAAGTTGATCATCTGCGCGGCGAACAGGAAGGCCCCGAGCACCCCCATGAGCGGCGCCTTGCGGTCGTCCCCTTCCCTGCCAAGCCGCGCCGAGCTGAAGGCAATCGCTCCGGCCGAGGCAATCCACATGGTTGCTCCCACGGCAGGCGACAGTAGAGCATCAGCCATGTGCATGTTGCCTCCCCCCTCTCAGCAGAACCGTCGCATCCGGTAGCACGAATTCAGAATAAGTAACACGGAACATATACAAGATGGTCCAAGTGCTGTCAACGCAATTCTCTCCGGATAGATGAGGGATGCCCATCGCTTCGCGTATACGAATACTTCCCCCTTCTCTCACAAAAGCACAATGTGTACATGCTCACAATGATCTTCTCTTTCCTTTAAAATGATGGTAATCTCGGCCCGTTGATTTCATTAAGAGTTAAATAAGCCCACTCCTATCCAAAAGAGGGTAAACCGTTTACTCCAAACGCCTGAAAACGGCGCAAGGGAGCGCCAGGCCATGACCGGTTCAGGGAAAAGAGCGGCTCAATTTACAGCCAACTTCACCGTCTTGCTCGCGTTTTTCGTGACGCTGATTTTCCCTGTGGGCTACTTCATCATCAGCTATCAGTACGCTATCGCCAGCCTTAAAGCCGAGGCAGAGATCAACGCTCGGATAATCGCGGGGGAAAACGGCCTGAACCCTGGCGCCTGGCCCTATGAGGCTCGGAGAATGGAAGTCCTGCTGTCCAGCCGCGCCGGCGACGAGTATCCCGAAAGGCGCAGGATCATGGATGCGGATGGTAGCGAGCTTGCCGTCAGCGGCCAGGAATTGCCGGGTCCTGTGATACTCCACTCCGAGCAGGTTCTGGATGCGGGAAAAGCAATCGGCAGCATAGAGATCAGCCGCTCTCTGAGGCCGATACTGGAAAAATCGGCCATGCTCGCGCTACTTGGACTCGGCATAGGTCTGTTCGTCTTCATACTGCTCCCCTTCAGGGCAATCAGCCGCGCCAACCGGAAGCTGCTGGATTCCTATAACTTCCTCACCAGGGTAATGGAAAGCAGTCCCAACCCCGTAATCGTCCTCGATTTGAACGGCAACATTGAAATGGTGAACGGGCGCTGCGCTGAGATGAGCGGTTACCAGGCGGGCCAGCTTCTGGGGACGCAGATAGGCCGTCTCTTTTGCCAGGAGTCGAGCGACATGGTGCTTCGACAACTGCAGATTGTCGCCGGCGGTGCCGCGGAAATCGTCAAATTCGAGACCGATCTGCTCAGAAGGGACGGGACGACCGTCACCATTGCCTGCGGAGCCACCCCCGTTTACCAGGAAGGGCATATCGCCAGTACGGTGCTCTCGATGGAGAACATCACGGAGCGCAAGCAGGCGGTCGAGCAACTGAAATCGGCCAAGCAATACACGGAGAACCTGATCCAAGCCGCATGCGTCATGATCCTGGGGCTCGATCTGAAAGGCGAGGTCACGCTGATAAACCGGACCGCTGAAGAGGTGACCGGTTACAGCGCCACTGAGCTCACCGGAAAAAACTTGTTCGAAACCGTCATGAGCGCCGAGGCCTATCAAGAGATGTGCACCTTGCCCGGATTGGCCGGAGAAACGGCCAGCCGGAGCGCTTTCGTGAATCAAATCGCGACCAGAACAGGAGGAATCCGCAGCATCTCCTGGCGCAACAGCCCGATCATGGAAAACGGCAAGCCGGTCGGCACCCTCTGCTTTGGCATCGACATCACAGAGCACAGGAAGGTAGAGGCGCAACTCAGACACTCGCAAAAGATGGAATCGATAGGGCAGTTAGCCGGCGGGGTAGCCCACGACTTCAACAATATGCTGAGCGTCATCCTGGGTTATGCACAAATCTGTCAACTTGAGGTTCCTGAAGATGGACCGCTCCGGCAGTACATCCAGGAGATCGCCAAGGCGGGAGAGAGGTCGAGGGACATGGTGCGCCAACTGCTAGCTTTCTCTCGCAAGGAGATCATCTCGCCAAGGGCGGTCAACCTGAACGCACACTGCATAGAAACCGAGAAGACCCTGAGCAGGCTGATCGGGGAGGAGATACGGCTCAGCTTTCTCCCCGCCACGAGCCTCTGGATGGTGAAGATCGATCCATCACAGGCGGATCAAATACTGATGAACCTGGCGGTGAACGCCCGTGACGCCATGCCCGGCGGCGGCAACCTGACCATCAAGACGGAAAATGCCGTCTTGGACGAGGCTTTTTGCGATTACCGATTGGACTCAAGGCCCGGGGAATATACCTGCCTCACCGTCGTCGATACAGGATTCGGTATGGACCGTGAGTTGATCAAACGGATCTTCGAGCCGTTCTTCACCACCAAGGAGATAGGCAAGGGAACGGGACTGGGACTTGCCACGGTCTATGGTATCGTCACCCAAAACGGCGGGTTCATAGATGTAGACAGCGAGCCGGGGGAAGGGACCGCCTTCAAAATCTACCTTCCAAGACTCGCCGATGAGCCCGAGATGAAAACAAAAACGACTCCCAGCCCGTTGACCGGCACCGGGACCATACTCGTGGTGGAGGATGACGACATGCTGCGCTCGATGGCAACGCAGATGTTGAAGAAGATAGGCTATCAGGTGTTACAGGCTGAAAATCCTCAATCTGCGCTTTCCATCTGCGGAGATCCAGGCACCCGAATCGATCTGGTTCTGTCTGACGTCGTCATGCCCGAGATGAACGGCGTGGAGATGGCAAAGGGGATCGCCAGGCTTCGCCCGGGCACCAAAGTCCTCTTCATGTCGGGATACTCTCCCGACATGATCGCCAAGCGGGGCATCCTGAACCCCGGCACGCACTACATCCAAAAGCCCTTCGACATGGCGGGGCTGCACGCAAAGATAACCGAGACCCAGGCGGATAGCGCATAAGGCCTTGCACCCTTTGCCGCGTCAATACCAGCTCCCTCACCAAACTCCCCCCCCTCAGGCGCTATCCTCACTACAGTCCCACTCCCCCTCCCCTCTCTAAGCCTCACTCTTTGCTAAGCAAATGCGTTCTGCTAGACTGTGACGTATGTTAAAATCGTTAGTGCGTCGGCGGAGAGATATCCATGGAAAAGATAATATTAGCAATCGTGACATTTACCATCCCCCTCATGTTCGGTTTGGGGGCTACCTGGGCGGAAAGCTATGAGCAGGACTATTACGCCATTTCAGCACCGGACCTGCTCACCCTTGAAGAACTGGACGACCTGCTGGCACCCATCGCGCTCTACCCGGACCCGCTGATCGCCCAGATTCTTCCCGCGGCGACTTTTGTAGATCAGGTAGAGCGGGCAGCCAGTTATGTCAGGCAGCGCGGCAAGTCGGCGCGCATAGATCTGCAGCCATGGGACCTGAGCGTCAAAGCAGTGGCGCATTATCCGCAGGTGCTCTTCATGATGGAGGAGAACTTCGATTGGACCGTGTCACTGGGGCAGGCTTTCATCGAGCAACCGCAAGATGTGATGGACGCTATTCAGAGGTTGCGTGACTATGCAAGAGCGCAAGGGAACCTGTACTCAACAAAACAGCAACAGGTAATTTACGAAGCCGATATCATCAGGATCGTACCGGCGCGCCCCCAGTACCTGTACGTGCCGGTATACGACCCTCAGGTGATATATGTGGAGAGCTATCCTCCTTCATACCCCATCATCACCTTCGGTATCGGGTTTACCATCGGTGCCTGGCTCAACCGCGATTGCGACTGGCGCCAGCGCCGCGTGTATTATCACGGATGGCGCGGCAATGGGTGGGTCAACCGATCGCGTCCGCATATTCGCGATAGACGCGGCATTTACATCAATAGACGCGCCTCGATCATCAGGGTCAACAACAGTGTCCTGGAGCGCGACACGCGCGGCTTCCGTCAGATACTGCGAACCGATAGCTTGCGTCGCAGGGAGGAACGCAGGCTCTCGACACCTCCCAGTCGTTTTGACCAGCCGCGTCGTCCAGAGAGGATTGCTCCTGCGCGCCCTGCTATCCAACCGCGCCCTGCTATCCAACCGCGCCCTGGCATCCAGCAACAGCGCCCCGCTATCCAGCAACCGCGCCCACAGCCGCGACCTGGAAGGATCGAGCAGCCGAGCCCGAGCACAATAGAACAACCGCGCGCACCTGGTTTGAACCGGCAAGGACGTGGCACCGTCAAGCAACCGGCTCCAACCATGGGCCGGCAGCCTCCTGCAAAAACGGTTACGCCCCCGACGCCTGTGCCGAGATCAAGGGTAGCCCCACCAACAGTAACACCAGGCCCAAGCCCAGCGGCAACACCTACTACGCCAAGGCCAACAGTAACACCCACGCCAAGGCCGACAGTAACACCCACTCCGGGACCGACAGTTGTGCCGGGCTCCCCGTCAATGGAAGCCCCTGCGCCGGCAAGACCGGCAAGGCCTCGCTTCGGTCCAACAAGGGGTGACCCTGCGACGCAACCGGATGGAACACCGGTTCCGCGTGCCGCGCCTCGGTAAGAAATCTCAGTCCCTCACCCGGCCTTCGGCCATCCCCTCCCGGCGAAGGTCTGCTGGATCTTGCGAAGAAAAAGGGGGCGAATCATAGATTCGTCCCTTCTTCTTTATCCTGACCCCAATAATCGCTCACCCCTGAAGCCTACGCCATAAAATCAGCTTGCCAGCAGATCGAGCACGGCAGCGCTGACACCCTTCACCCCCGCGCGGATGGTCGGCTCCGGCAGCGGCGCAAATAGGGGCGAATGATGCGAGGGAAGCGGGATGCCTGACCTCACGCTTTCCTCATAGCGAAGGGGGTCAGCCGCGCCCAGCCAGAACATGCAGGTGGGAATAACGCCGCCAAGCCCCCAGGAACCGAAATCCTCGCTCGCCATCTTCGGATCCGTTCTGACCACATTGTCCGCTCCCAAGGCCCCTCGCAAGGCTCGCGCCACTCGCTCCGTCAGGTAGGGATCGTTGTAAGTCGCCGCATGGGATGCCTTCACCTTTACGAGGGGAGCGAGATCTTCAGGCATGCCGGCAACCATTGCGACTCCCAAGGCGATACGGCGCACTGACGCGATGATGCGATCACGCACCTGATCGCTGTAGGTTCTGATGCTGAGTTTTAAAAGCACCTCTTCGGGAATGATGTTGCTTGCCGCTCCGCCATGGATCGACCCGACGGTGAGGACAGCGGGCTCATGAGGGCTTTGTTCACGACTGACGATGGTCTGCAGGGCGAGAATCATTTGAGCCGCCATGACAATCGGGTCCTTTCCATGTTCGGGCGCCGATCCGTGTGCGCCGACGCCGCGCAAGGTTATCTCCAATTCAGTGAAACTAGCCATGAAATTGCCGGGGACATAGCCGGCCATGCCCGCCTTCAGGTGCAAGGTGCTGTGCAGCGCCAGGGCATAATCGGGCTTCGGGCAGTGCCGATACGCACCGTCGTCGAGCATGGCCTGCGCACCGCCCCCCCCCTCTTCGCCCGGCTGTCCGATCAGGACAAGGGTTCCATGCCATGCCTCTTTCAACCGTGCCAGCACACGTGCCACGCCAAGCAGCGAAACCATGTGAATGTCGTGCCCGCAGGCGTGCATGACGTGAACCTCATTGCCGTCGCGATAGATCGCCTTGACCTTGCTCGCATAAGGAAGCCCGGTTTTCTCCTCCACCGGCAGGGCATCCATGTCCGCCCTGACCAGCACTGCCGGTCCGGCGCCGTTTTCCAGCACGGCAACTATGCCGTAGCCGGGCCAGTCATACTGCTCGTATTTGCCGATGCCGTCGCTTACGACATAACCTAACTCCCTCAGTTCCCTGACAAGAAAGGCCGAAGTCCTTTCTTCCTGCCCGGAGAGCTCCGGCATGGCGTGCAGTTGTTTGTAGATCTCGACAAGAGAGGGAAGTTCGGCTTCGACCATGGCATTGAGAGATGGCTCGACATGGGAAACAACGTCGGTATCAATCCTGCTACAGGTGATCTTGGGGTCATTCATAGAAGGACTCACGCTCTTGTTTGTTGGAGGGATTTGGCCGCCAAAGGCGGCAAGGCGAAGATACGGGATGGCCTCGCTTGCTATACATGGAATCGCGTGTTGTGCACACCGGCAGGGTACTATGGATCTTTGCTCTAATCAACAGTGATGTGCCAAGAAATGGAAGTTGTCCATCGAGGCTAAGCGCCGCGCGTTGCTGCTTCCGGCAGCGCATGCTGGCTAATAACTAGGCAGGGACCCTTGCGCCCGATAGGGGCTCACCTCGGATAGAGCCCGTTTTCCGCCTTGTCGGATATATTCGGAACTCTGGCATGCTCTTTGTAGTACCGGTACCAGCACAAGGAGGATACAACTATGACAGTGGAAATCGATGGGGTTGAATATCTTGCTGCGTCAGAGGCGGCTCAACGGCTATCAACAACCGAGACCAGAATTCTCATGCTGCTAAAGCAAAACGAGCTGGACGGAGAGCTGCAGGATGGAGAATGGTTTGTAACGACAGCGTCGCTTGCCTGCTACGATAAACACGCGACAAAAGCCGAAGAACAGCTTCCATGCCGTACCAGTTGCAGCAGTTCAGGTTGCGGCTGCCATTAACGCGGCGAAAGGAGACTGTCATGGGATTAAAGATAAACCCGTCGGACCTGAAATATAAGTACCCACGGGCCATAGAAACGCGTTTCGAAGAGAAATTCATGGGAAAGGACGACCCCGCGCCTTTCAACAGGGACGATCTGTACGACATCATCCCGGTTCTGGAAGCTGCCATGGACGATCTGGGCCGGGAGGACGCCATCACCCTGCATCACTTGGAAGACCTGATGAACCGGGACCTGCCGCGCTTCGTAAGCGGTCGCGGCGAGGTGTTCAGCTTCCTGACCGGTTGTGCGCGTGAGATGCTGGAGCATCATGACACGTCAAGGACAGGGACCGGCAAACGGTGAGCCAGACGCTGCAAGCATAAACCAACAGGAGGCATGCATGAACAGCTTAGCTTTGAAAATGGAGTCCTTAAACGACAACGCGGCAGCCGGCTTTCAGCACGCCGGCTTCAACATAAAGCCGATTCACGCTAAGCCCCACGCTTATCGACTGGATGTCAGCGGTTTTCTGGCACCCGGCTGGACTGGAAGGCTCGCAGCCGGCCTGGCGCAGCACCGGGTAGGTATCGTCAGGGGAGAAGCGGAGAAGGTGACGGCCAGCAACTGGCGCTCCGACTTCGAGTTGAAATCGGCACCTTTTGCCAAGGACCCACTGAGCATCGACTATCTCCATCTCGCCGGCACCGAGCTCCCTTATGATAGGAATGTCGGCAGGATAGCGCTGCTGGACTTTCTGTTGGAACCCTGCGTCAGGCACGAGGGTAGCCTCTATATCCAGGTAAAGGGGGTGGACCGGCTGGGATTTCTGGGCGACCTGCTCGATTATTTCAGCATGAGATGTCTCTTCCCGGTAAAAATGACCATAGATACCGTCGCCGACACGGCGATGGACCGTTTCTGGCTCAGAGGTATCGGAGGATCTATCCCGTCTGATTCCATCACCGCATCCATCAGGGAAAACCTGGAACAGCTTCTCATTGCTGCCAGATGAAATGAAAAAAGAGACGGCAGGTTGCAAACATAAGGAGATTCGTTAAAGTCATTGCTGTCGTTGCAAACTAGGAGACGGCTATGATCATACACTTGGTGCGCCATGCCGAGGCAATTGAACGGACCCCGCAGGTTCCGGAGGAGCATCGTTTCCTCACCCGCCGCGGCAGAAAGCGCTTCCGAATGGCGGCCAAGAGCCTGGCCAAGCTGGAAATCAAGCCGGATATCATACTGACCAGCCCCATGATCCGCGCTGTTCAGACGGCAGATATCCTTGCAGAGACGCTACGTCACAAGCGCGAGCTCGTGGTGACTGCACAGCTGGCACCCGGTTTCCGACCGGAAGCGCTGGACCAGCTTCTGAACGATTACCCGCAAGCTGGCGAAATCGCTCTTGTAGGTCATGAACCTGATCTAGGTCTCCTAGCTCAGGCCCTTTTTTCAACGCAAACCGCCTTCACCCTGCCCAAAGGCGGAACCATTTCCTTCAAGCGTGCTGCCAGCAACAAAGGCGAAGCAGCATTTCTCCAACTGGTAACCGGTAGCGGGAGGATCATAACATCCCGCAGCAAGGCGCTGGGGAAAACGGGTCGAGATTAAGATTAAGCCAAGATTGGGAACCGGAGCGTACAAGATGGTTCAGACGGCAGCAGACCTGAAAAAACTGAAGGGTGTAGGGGCGATTCTGGGAAAACGGCTCTACGACGCGGGTTTCGACAGCTTCGCTAAGATCGTCCAGGCCGGCGAGGAAGGGCTGAAAAGGGTACGGGGCGTGAGCCCGCGCGCCATCGGCTCCATTCTGGAACAGGCAGGAGAGCTGGCTCGCCTGGAACATCAAGGGGAAACCGAGGCTGACGAGGCAATGCAGCTGCGGTTGTCCGAGTTGAGGGATAAAATCGAGACCCTGGCGCGGACCACCCGGGACCGTTTCGGCGAGAAGATGACCGGAAAGTGCGGCAGAAAGTTAAGCTCCGATCTGGTACGGATCGAGGACGCACTGACCCAGATGCATGGTTTTGGCAAAAAACGCTCCAAGCGTACCGACAAAGTCCTCATAAAAGCGGAAAAAAGGGTCCTGGGACTTGAGACCGCCAGTCTCAAAAAGGTCCGCAAAGGATTGAAGAGGACAAGAAAAATGGTTCTAAAGACTCTCGGATAGGCAGAATCCCCGCCCAAACTTGGGGTTGCCAGCCGGCACTCCTTCTTGATACGATCGCTCGGCCGTCCCCCCGGCAGTTCCTTTGGCAATAAAGGAGCAGTTACAGAGTCAGCTCTGGAACTTGTGATCCGCTAGGGAGCTGAAATACATGCCACCGCTGAGCCCGCGCAAGGAGATCCATTGAAACTGACCCGGCTCGCCGCCATCGATATCGGCACCAACTCCATTCGCAGCATAGTCATAGAGACCTCCGGCAACGGCAAATACAGGATACTTGACGACGAAAAGGTCCTGGTACGACTGGGCGAGGGGTTGCACCAGACCGGCGTCATCTCGCCTGCGGCATGGGAGCGCGCGCTTGAGGCGCTCTCGCGCCAAAAGAAGATCATTGACGGTTACAAGGTGCGCTCCATAGAGGCTGTCGCCACCAGCGCCCTTCGCAAGGCTGCCAACGGCGCCGCATTGGTGCTCGAGATAAAGAACAAGATAGGTCTTGATGTAGAGGTGATCAGCGGCGAGGAAGAGGCCGAACTGGCGGCACTCAGCGCCTTTCACAATTTCGACCTGGAGGGTGTGCGCCACCTGATCTTCGATATCGGCGGCGGCAGCCTTGAGCTGATCACCGCCCTCGGCGCCCACATCGAGGAGATGCTCTCCCTGGAACTTGGCGCCGTATTTCTCACCGAAAGCTTCCTGAGATCCGATCCGGTGCAGGCTAGCGAGCACCAAAAACTGCGCAAGTACATCCGTAAGTCGCTCAAGGCGGGTTATACCGGAGATCGGGCCGGGATGCAGTGCCTGGTAGGCTCCGGCGGAACCATCACCTCCATCGCCGCCATGGTTGCGGCAACCCGCCGCGAGAAATTCGACTCCATACACGGCTATGAACTGCTCCGCTCCGAGGTGGTGCACCTTTTAGCGATGCTGCTCAGAAAAAGCGACAAGGAACGCCGCTCACTCCCGGGGCTGAACCCGGATCGCTCCGACATCATCATCGCCGGAGTCACCGTTGTCGATGAGCTGATGGATTTTTTCCAGGTCAACGTTTTGAGGGTGAACGAGCGAGGGATCCGCGAGGGACTGATACTGAGGGGGTTGCGCAAGCAAAGCCTGTTACCCGAGGTGAAACAGCAGCGTTCCTGGCGCGATTCGACGCTGGAATTCGCCCATTCCTGCCATTTCGACGAGGGGCACTCTCAACACGTCGCGAAGCTCACGCTGGAAATCTTCAAGGCTCTTGCCGCGCGCTTCGGGCTGGCCGACAAGGACCTGCGCCTTCTGGAGGCTGCCGCACTTTTGCACGACGTCGGGTACTTCATTAATTATTCCAGCCATCATAAGCATTCCTACCACCTGATCCGCCACGCTGACCTGTTCGGCTTCACTCCGCGTGAGCGGGAGTTGATAGCGAACATAGCCCGCTACCACCGCAAATCGATGCCGAAGAAAAAGCACGAACAGTTCACCCGGCTTTCAGCCAGTGACCAGTTCCTCGTCTCCAGGCTGGGCGGCATCCTGCGGCTTTGCGACGGCCTGGACCGGCGCCGCAACAGCGTGGTGGAGCAGCTCCAGTGTGAGCTTTCCCAGAACACGCTTCGAGTCACCATGATCGGCCGGGAAGACATGTCGGTGGAGCTCTATGGGGCCAAGGCCAAAGGCGATCTGCTGCAGGACGCTTTCAACCTGAAACTTCTCCTGGAGACACATGCCGCAGGCTAAAGACCACGCCCCCTCAGGGAGGCCACCGGCTCCATTTACAGGGTTAGACTATCAGCCTTCCAGCTCTGCAAAAGCGTCCTTCTCGTCGCAGGTGAACATGCGGTCCAGTTGCAGCATGATTAGCAGTTGATCGGCATGCTTGATGACGCCGCAGATAAATTCCTGGTCTAGGCCGCCAGAAACCATGCTCGGGGGAGCCTGGATCTCGGCACCGGAGATCCTGATCACCTCGGAGACGCCATCGACTATGAACCCCATCAGCTTGCCGGCAATGTCCATGACCATGATACGGGTATGCTGGTCATTCTCCGCGCATGACATGCTGAACCTGTTCCTGAGCGAGATGATCGGGATCACTTTCCCTCTCAGGTTTATGATCCCTTCCACACTTTGCGGTGTATTCGGAATATGGGTGATGGAGGTCATCCGGATGATCTCGCGCACCTTGAGGACCTCGACCGCATATTCCTCGGCCCCCAGGTTGAAGCTGACCAACTGGATCAGTTCATTCCGCAGATCGCCCTTCTTCACCGGTACCATTGCCGTGGACATATCTCCCTCCTGCTGATGTTAAATTTTCAATTCCGTACATCACTCCGGACCAAGCCGGCGCGGCCTGAATACCGCGTTTGCATGCAGTTGGCTGATCTTTTGCTACTCATGAAAGCATATCGGCAACCTGCGGTGAATCTGAAGGGTAAAATAAAATGATATTTTTCACTTCGCCCATGCGACAGGATTCTCCTGTTCATCTAATGCACATGCAAGATTTGTCTATTTTCGTGGCTGTAGCACCCATCGCAATACTGCTGATCAAGATTTGCACAGCAAACGAGCCAGGCAAAGCGGCAAAACCCTGCAATATCAGATAGTTGCATATGGCACGCATCTGGCTATCCTTCTGCATGGAGGTGACGCTGTGAGATCGTTCAACTGGTTAACATTAATAGCCGTCATTGCGCTGTCCGGCGCGTATCCCGCTCTTGGTGCGTCGTCAGCCACACTTCAGGTTGGCGCCCATGTGCTTCCCTTCGTCAGCTTCAATGCTGTTCAGCACGTCTCTACCTACCAGGTCAAAGGTGAAGATATCAAGAGGGGGTACATCGACCTCCCCGCCTCCATGACGGTCAGCGTGAGAACGAACCTGAGAGAGGGCGTGCCGGTATTCTTCGAGAACACTGCGGGAGCCAGCGTGCTGATCAGAGAGAGCGGCAGGACCGACTTCAACGGTCACTCTTTCACCCTCAATACCGACGACTACCGCCCCAACACCCCTATCAGCAAAAGATACGATTTCCGGGTGATTCTCTCCGGCGACGCCAAAGACGGTACTTATCCGCTCATGATCTCGATGGCACCGTCCATTTAAGCCTGATCTCCGCCACGCTATACGCCCCATCGCGACAACACCCCGATTTTCCTGGCAATAACCCGTGTTTTAATCTATAATCCGCTTCCGTCATAGCTCCACCCGACAGACCTGAATCGCACCCCGCGCGGGGCATGCGCTGAAGGATGTCTTTTGGCGCTTGAGAATACCAACGGAGGCAACATGATGGATATCATCGTCGTCGAAGACACCGTTACCATCCGTACCATGCTGGTGGCGCTGCTTGAGCAACATGGTCATTACAAAGTCGTCGCGGCCGTGGATCGGGTAGAGGCGGCCGTCGACTTCCTGCAAATGAACTGTGCCGACGTCGTGATTCTCGATCTTTGCCTGCCCGGAATCTCTTATGACCAGGCAGTTAAGGCGGTAAAGGAGGCGAACCCGGATCTCGACATCCTTGTTTTCACGGTCTCCGAGGAGGACGAGACCGTTTTTTCCGCGCTCAGAGCCGGAGCGACCGGCTACATACTGAAAACCGCCAAAGATGCGCAGATCGTTGCAGCTCTGGACGAGATCAGGGCCGGCGGCTCTCCCATGTCCCCCTCGATAGCAAGGAAGGTGCTGCGTGAATTCCAGGCCCCACCGGTTCACGATGAGTTGCAGGATATCATCTCCCCTCTCTCCAGCAGGGAAACCGAGATCCTGGAGTTGATGTACCGGGGTCTGAACATCGCCCAAATATCCGACAGCCTGTTCATCAGCCCCCATACCGTCCATACCCACATCAAGAAGATCTACACAAGGCTTCAGGTCAACTCCCGTTCCCAGGCGATATACGAGGCTGTGCAGAAAAAACTGATCATGAGGTAGTGCTCAAAATACCCCGTTTAGGGTATTGAAACATCACCCGACCTGTGCGAGAATCGCCACAATTCGGAACCACCCAATTAAAGTTCGAGGACTTGCAGGCTAATTGCTGAAGAATGACATTCCATTTAATGATGAAAAATCCCATGTTCAAAAGGAGAAACAAATGAAAAGATTGGTAACGATGACGGCGGCAGCGGCAATTCTGGTAATGGCAGGTTCGGCTTACGCCGCCACGGCAACCCTCAACACTTCCGCTTCCGTGTCTCCGCTTTGCAAGGCGACCGTAGTTGCCAGCATCGACTTCGAAGCCCTTGATCCGTTTAACGACACGGGCTTGAAGGACGCCGTCGCCCCGGGTTCAGTCACCGTTCAATGCACGCAGGGCACCCTTTATAGCTTCGACTACGAGGTTGGGCCCAAAATGACCGGCGGCGTTAATGGCTTCCTGATTCCGATCTACCCCGTTGCGATCGCCGGTGTAGTGCCCGGCAGCATTGCCGGGACAACCTACGAAGTCAAAGCCCAGGTCAACGCTGCCGATTACGTCAATGCCCCGGCTGATGCGTATGCCGGAACCTATACCCTTACCATCAACTACTAATCAACTAATCCATATCTATCAGGAGAGGGGGTACAGCCCCCTCTTTCTGCATCTAATGACAGCGGAAAACGGGATGAAACTGCGCACCAGAAAAATAGCCGTCATACTGGCCTTGGTTGCGCTGATCCGGCTCCCTCTCTGCGCCGATCCGGCTTTCGCCGGCGCCCTGGCGAACCCCCTGCAGATCTCAGCCGTCATACCTGCCGGCAGCGGGGTCTGTGTCTTCGACACCGGCGGTCCGTACAGCCTAAATTTCCCAACACCGCTGGACCCCATCACTCCCGCTCCCTTAAGTACCGCTACCGTAACCTTCAACGTGACCTGCAGCGGAATAAACGGCAATGAAGGGAAGACCGTCATTATCGACAGGATGGATAACAGCCAGCTTTTCCTTAAGAGCGGCGAAGACCAGATACCTTACAGCATCAACCTCCCTTACGCCCAGAATGTCAAAAACAAAAAATCCACTCCGGTCACCCTCACGGCGACCATCGCGGGAACTGCCTACCAGCAGGTACCCGCTGGCAGCTACAGCGACGCCATCACAATCAACGTCATGCCGTAGCCCCTCCCCATGTTTCTCTGCCAAAAACCTTCATTAATCTTGCTTTTCAGGCCGGAAAAAGTTAATTTATCAGCCGGAATTACAGGAGTTAGATGATCAGGAGTGTTTCATGTTCGATACGCTACGCGGTAGACTGCGCCCTTCCAACCTTTTTTCATTCACCATCTCCCTTTTCATCGCCACTTTGTTATTATCTCCCGTCGTAGCGGCAGCGGGTGAGTGGCGGGTAACGCCGATTCGCCTTTTTTTCGATCGAGGTGCCAGAAGCGGCATTCTGAATGTACAAAACGACAGCGACTCGGCCATGAACCTGCAGGTGAAGGCGATGGCGTGGAACCAGGATGCCGAGGGGAAGGACCAGTATGCCGACACCGGCGAACTTGTATTTTTCCCAAAGTTCCTCACTATTCCCCCGAAGGAGGAAAGGGTGATCAGGATCGGCATCAAGGGGGTACCGGGACCCCGCGAAAAAACCTATAGGCTCTTTATCGAGGAGGTGACTCCACCCCGAAAAGACGACAAGACCGAAGGGGCGACGGTGTTCGTCAACGTCCGTTTCGCCGTGCCCCTGTTTATAAGCCCTGCCAAGGATGGAGTTTCGGCCCAACTGCAGGCTGAACTGCATGGCACTTCCCTCGTATCGACCCTGCAGAACACCGGCAACATGCACTTCAGGCTTAGCTCCCTGGACATCGTTGGCAAAACCCTGAAGGGTGAGGAGACCTTCAAGCAGAAAATCGAAGGTTGGTACCTGCTAAGTGGCGCCACGCGTACCTTCACGGCCGATATCCCGGCAGAGGCCTGCCTGAACAGCGATCTCATCGAGATCGAAGGGATCACGGACCGGAAAATCTCCCTCAAGTCCAAAATCACTGTTGATAAGAGCAGTTGCCGGCCGTAACAGCACAGCATCGCTTTCAGTAACCGCTTGAAATATCCGGGGTCGACCTTTTGTTGAACAAACCGTTTTTTTCCGACACCACATATCCAACCCGATTACATCAGGCTGAACCGGCTCCGGCAGTCAGACCTTTTTGCATCCCCTGGCTCGCCATCTGTTTCCTGACCGTCTTGCTTCTCCCCTGCCAATCTTTTGCCGAGCAGATGGTTACCTTGCTCTTCGTGAACGGCGAAAACAAGGGAGAGGTCTTCGTCCACAGAACAAAGAACGGCGATTTCCTGATGCTCAAGGGGGACCTTAAGGCCGCCGGATTCCAGAGCCCGAGCGGCACCATGACAGAGGTGGAGGGCGAGGCGCACCTTTCTCTAAGCTCCATGGCCGGCGTCTCCTTTACCTTTGACGAGCGGACTCTCACCCTCCATATCGATGCCGATCCGGCGCTGCTGCCAAAGACTCTGATAGAGTTCGGCGGCCAGCCTCAAAGGCAGGTTTATTACCCAAAGGAATCGAACCTCTTTCTGAACTACGGCATCAAGTACCGCACAGGCGCGGAGACTGCCGCCCGCAGCTTCAATTTGACCAACGAGCTAGGCATCCGCCACGGCGATTACCTCTTCCTGACCGATACACTTTACGCCAACGATCCGAGCCGGGACAGCCTCACTCGCCTGCACACAAGTATCACCAGGGACGACCGGCGACTGATGCGGCGCGTTGTTTTCGGCGACCTTTTCGCCTCCTCCGGAGCGCTTGGCAGCGGCACGAACCTTGGGGGGGTGAGCTTCTCCAAGGTGTACGGCATCGACCCCTTCTTCGTCACCTATCCGACCCTGGAACTAAGCGGCCAGGCCTCGCTCCCTTCGGAAGTCGACATCTACCTGAATGGAACCAAGATCAGGACTGAACGGGTAGCACCGGGAGAGTTCCAGTTGAGCAATTTTTCCACTTACGGCGGAGCCGGCGTGGTCGATCTGGTGGTCAGAGATTCGCTCGGACGCGAGCAACGCTTCAGCAACCCGTTTTACGCCACCAACAACACCCTGCTCAAAACTGGGCTGCACGACTACAGCTACAATATCGGCTTTCGCCGTGATGATTTCGGCATTGCCAGCAATCGCTATTCCGACCCTGCCGCCGTGGTCCTGCACCGCTTCGGGCTGAGAGACTATGCCACCATCGGCTGGCGCGCGGAAGCCTCGACCGACGTTGTCAATGCCGGACCGCTCTCAGCCCTCAGACTGGGAACGTTTGGCCTCATGAACCTGGCATTTTCAGCCAGCGCCGGCAGCGGTCCCGGCTCCGCATTCGATCTGTCCTACCAATACCTGAACCGACGCTTCAACGGCAGACTGTTCTATCAGCACTTTTCCAAGGGGTACCGCACCCTCTCCTCCGGGTCTTCAAATTTCCAGCCCAACTACGCCCGTGGAGGCAGCATCAGTTTTACGGACGCCAAACTGGGCTCGATTTCACTCGATCTAAGCGGGCAAAAGACCTATCAACAGCCGGAACGTCGCACCACCTCACTGGGCTACGCCAAGGGGTTTAGCCGCAATTTAAACCTGACGGCTATACTGCGCAGGATCCAGGATCCCGCAGCCGGGAGCGCGAACGAATTTCTGCTGGGGCTAAGCTACTCGCCCAGGAACGACCTCATTTTTTCCGCCCGACACGAATCCACCAGCGGCAGAGAGCACGATTCGATTCAGGTGCAAAAGAACCCGCCGCTTGGCGAGGGCTTAAGTTTCCGCGCTCTACTGGAGCGGGATCGCATCGAGACGGACTCCTCCCTCCTGATCGCGAACCCCATGCTCCAGTACAACGGTCGCTACGGGACCCTCAGGGGCGAAATGACCACAGCCCGCCGCTTGGGCGAGTGGCACAGCGAGTATACATTTGGCGCAGCCGGCGCACTGGTAATGCTGAAGGGGGTTGCCGGCCTGACTCGACCGGTGACGGACAGTTTCGCGGCCGTCAAAGTAGGGGACATCGAAGGCGTGACGGTGCGCTATGGAGGACAGGACATCGGCAAGACGGACTCGTCAGGCAGGATGTTCATCACCAACCTGAGCGCGTATAACGACAACCTGATCTCCATCAACGAGAAGGAGATCCCGTTCGAGTACTATTTCCCGCAGGTCCAGAAACTGATATCCCCACCCCTGCGTAGCGGCTCGTGCGTCGGGTTCCTGGTCAAGAAGTTTCAGCCGGTAACCGGTATCTTGCAGATGCATGAGAGCGGCGGGATCAGGCCGGTGGAATATCAAGAGATTGAGTTGCTGGTTGAAGGTAAGGCGATCATTATCCCGACCGGAACGGGGGGGGAATTCTACATAGATATCAGCCAGTCGCAGGACTTCATGAAACTGGCGCTGGAAGAACAGGTTGTCTGCGGCTCATCGGCCGAGGAGAGCGGTTCTTTTCTGAAACCGGGAACCTATCAGGCGGCCATGACCCAAGAGGGGAAGCGGCACACCTTCACCCTGGTGGTGCCGGCCACCGATGATCCGATCATAGATCTTGGAGCGATCGTCCTCAACGCGTCGGCTGATCCGGCTGATCCGGCTGATCCGCAAGTGGCTAACTGATCTTTCGACACTCCGGCGCTTGCAGCCGCCCCTTATTTGTTTCAAAACTTGCCGTAACTCTGTTACATTGGGGCGCAAGGAGGGCAACATGCATCTCATCCCGGTTTTTCTGGTTTTGTTCGCAACGCTTTTTCCAGTCCACAGCCACGCCTTCAAGTGCAGCGTGACCACGACACCGGTCAGTTTCAGCAACTACGATGTTTTCTCCACACTCCCCCTTGACTCGACGGGGAACCTCACCGTTTCCTGCAATAATCCCGACCAGAAACCGATGCTGATCGACGTTTCCATCAGCAGCGGTAATTCCGGCAGTTTCAGCCCGAGACAGATGTCGCACGCAGGCGCCGGCGAACCGATGAACTATTACCTTTTCCTCGATGCATCAAAGACAACCATTTGGGGCGACGGGACCGGCGGAACCGCGACCTTCACCGACACCATCGTGCGAAACCCCTCCGTCAACGCCGTCATCTACGGCCGGGTTCCGGCCCGCCAGAACCTGAGAGCCGGAGCGTACAGCGATACGCTGCTGGTTACCGTGACCTGGTAGCTAAGCCTCCACCACAAACGGCGGGGCGGTTTCTCCGCCCCGCCGCCTTGTCAAACCGAATCGCGCTGATCTCCAACCCCGTTTAAGGCTTAACCGACTTCAGGTGCCAGATGCCGTTGTTGTACTCGTTGATGGTCCGGTCGGTTGAGAACTTGCCGCTCTTGGCACTGTTGACGATACTCATCCTGGTCCAACTCTCACGATCCAGATAGGCCTCCGCCGCCCGCTGCTGCGCATCGACAAAACCGCGAAAATCGGCGGCCACCAGCCACGGATCGTGCGGGTTCTTGATGGCCGCGATGATCGGATCGAAGATGCCGGCCTCGAACATGTTGAAATGGCCGCTGGTCAAAAGCTGCATGACCCGGTCTAGATCGGTATCAGCGGCTATAACGGCACCCGGATTATAACTGCCGCGCTGCTGCTCCACTTCCTGGGCGGTGAGGCCGAATACGAAGAAGTTGTCGTCCCCCACCTCCTCGCGTATCTCTATGTTCGCACCGTCAAGGGTGCCGATGGTGACGGCGCCGTTCATCATGAACTTCATGTTGCCTGTACCTGAAGCCTCCTTGCCGGCAGTGGATATCTGCTCGGAAAGATCGGTGCCGGGGCAGATCACCTCCATGGCGGTCACCCGGTAGTTGGGGATAAAGGCGACCTTGAGCCGATCCCCGACCACCGGATCGTCGTTCACCACCTTGGCGACGTTGTTGATCAGCTTTATGATCAGCTTCGCGATGTAGTATCCCGGCGCCGCTTTGCCGCCGATCAGCACGCAGCGGTCGGTCCAATTTCCGGTGTCTCCGCGCTTGATCCGGTCGTAAAGATGGATCACGTGCAGGACGTTCAAAAGCTGGCGCTTGTATTCGTGAATCCGTTTCACCTGGACGTCGAAGATGCTCGCGGGATTGAAGGGTACGCCGCATTTTTCAAGCACCAGTGCCGCAAGCCGCTCCTTATTCGCCTGCTTCACGGCATGCCACTGTTGCCGGAACTCCGGGTCGTCGGCAAAAGGCGCCACAGCCTCGATCGCTTCCAGATCGGCCACGAAGCGGTCGCCGATTTTGTCGGAGATCAACCCGGTCAAACCGGGGTTGCACCTGGCGAGCCAGCGGCGCGGCGTCACGCCGTTGGTCTTGTTGTTGAACTTTTCCGGCCACAATTCGTAGAAGTCGCGAAACAGCCCCTGCACCAGGAGTTCCGAGTGGAGCGCGGCGACGCCGTTCACCGAAAAGCTCCCCACGATGGCGAGATAAGCCATGCGCACCTGCGGCGTCTCCCCCTCCTCGATGATGGACATGCGACTCCGGCGCTCCCCCTCGCCCGGCCAGCGGCTCGACACCTCGGCGAGAAAGCGCGCGTTGATCTCCAGTATGATCTCCAGGATGCGCGGCAACATCTGCCGGAAAAGCTCCATCGGCCACTTCTCCAGCGCCTCGGGGAGCAGCGTATGGTTGGTATAGGCCATGGTTTTGCGCGTGATTCCCCATGCCTCGTCCCATCCCATGCCGTGCTCGTCCATCAAAAGACGCATAAGCTCGGGGACGGCGCAACTTGGGTGGGTGTCGTTCAACTGGAAGCAGTTGCGTTCGGCGAAGTGGTCGAAGAACCTCCCCTCGATCGAGATCCAGCGGGCCAGGACGTCCTGCAGACTGGCCGAGGCGAGGAAATACTGCTGGCGCAGCCTGAGCGCCTTGCCGTTTTCGCTGGCATCGTTCGGGTACAGCACCATGGTGATGTTTTCCGCCGCGTTCTTCATGGCGACCGATTCGGTGTAACTCCCCGCGTTGAACTCTTCCAGGTCGAAGACGTCGGTGGCGGTGGCCTTCCAGAGCCTGAGCGTATTCACCGTGCCGTTTTTGTACCCCGGAATGGGGATGTCGTAAGGAACCGCCATGACATCGTTGGTGTCGAACCAGCGATGGACGACCTTTCCCTCGTCGTTCCTGCCGCACTCGCAACGCCCGCCGAAGCGAACCTGCTGGGTGTATTCCGGTCTCTCCATCTCCCAGGCGTTGCCGTCGCGCAGCCAATGATCCGGTTCCTCCACCTGCCGGCCGTTCTCGATCTGCTGCCGGAACATGCCGTACTCGTAGCGGATGCCGTAACCCATGACCGGCAGTTGCAAGGTGGCGCAACTGTCGAGGAAACAGGCGGCCAGGCGGCCCAACCCACCGTTGCCGAGCCCCGCGTCGATCTCCTCGTCCGCGAGTTCCTCCAGCGTGAGGCCGATATCGTGCATTGCCCGGGTGGCCGCGTCGGTGATACCCAGGTTCAGCATGGCGTTGCCCAGCGCCCGTCCCATCAGGAACTCCAGGGAGAGGTAATACCCGGTCTTGCATTTGGAGTTTATGTAGGCGTAGCGGGTGTTGTTCCAGCGCTCGATGATCCGCTCGCGAACGGTGAAGGCGAGCGCCTGGTACTGGTAGCGTCCCGAGCGGCAGTACTTGTCGCGCCCCAGGTGATGGGCGTAGTGGTGTATGAAGTCCTGGATCAGGCTCGCGGAGTCCATCGGCAACGGCGGCAGTTCGGAAAGGCCTGGGGTGCAGACTATTTTGGTTTCGTGTTTCTGCATCGTTAGTGCTCCTTTGGCGGTAAATACTAAATCCAACTTGCGACTGGTCAGATTGTACATATTTTGGCCCGTTTCAAAACCAAAAAAAATTCAAATCAGCGCCTATGTCTTCAGGATCGATCCAAAGCGGCTTACCCCCCGAAGCCGGGCTCGAACAGTCTGGCGGCAGCGCGCATCTGTTCCGGTGTGCCTAAAAGCAGCGCGATGTCCTCAGCTCGAAACTCCCATAACGGGTCCGGGTTGGGGGTTATCTTTTGCCCTCTTTTGACCGCCACCAAGGTGACACCCGCCCTCTCTCTCAACATCCCTCCCTTCAGGACCTCACCTTCGACGGGCGCGCCCTTTTGTACCCTGAAGTTGCCTATTTCGGCCCCCGAGAGGAAGCCCGCGATACCCACCGCGTGGCTGTGGCGCTTGCTTACGGTACGCAGCATCTCGTAGCCGTCGCGTCTTACGTCTGCTACGCATTCCTCGACGATATCCTGCGGGATGAGGAATCTTTTCAGCACCCTGGAGAGGATTTCCACAGAGGTCTCGAATTCCTCGGGTATCACCTCGTTGACACCAAGCTTGAAGAGCGGCTCCATCTCCAGCAGATACCTGGTGCGCACGATGACGTGAACGGAGGGGTTCATCTGCCTGGCCTGGGCGGCGATGCGCCTGCTGGCAGCCGCGTCCGAGATGGCGACGACGATGATGCGGGCCTCTTCGACGCGGGCATGTGCGAGGATTTCAGGCTTGGAGGCATCCCCGAAAATGATATGCTCGCCCGTCACCCGCTCACCCCTGACGGTGAAAGGGTTCGTCTCTATGATGACGCGAGGGATTTCCAGGTTCTTCAGGACCTTGGCGAGGTTTTTACCGTTCACGCCGAAGCCGACTATGATGACGTGATCGGAGAGCTCGACCTTATTGCCGTTTTGGGCAAAGCTGCTTCTGCCGCGGGTCCAGGCATGCGGCAGGACCCGGGTGACATATTCGGCGAACGGACTCGCTATCTTCATGCAAAAGGGGGTCAATCCCATAGTGGCGATGGATGCGGCCAGAAACAGCTGATAGGTCTCCCCGGTGAGCAGACCGTGGGTCAGCCCGCTTCGGGAAAGGACGAAGGAGAATTCCCCGATCTGCGCCAGCGAGAGACCGGCGATGATGGCGATACGCATGGGAAGGCCCATAGCCACTCCCACCGCCGAGGTGAGCACCGCCTTTATCAGGATGATGGACAAGACCAGCGACACGATCAGCAGCGGGAATTTCATCAGGACGGCCGGATCCAAGAGCATGCCGACGGAGATGAAAAAGAGGCTCATGAACGCCTCGCGAAACGGCATGATGTCGCTCAGCGCCTGGTGGCTGTACTCCGATTCGGAGATGGCGAGCCCGGCGATGAAGGCGCCCAGCGCGAGCGACAGCCCGGCCTGGGCGGTGAGCCACGCGGTGCCCATGCCGATGAAGATGATGCTGAGCACGAACAGTTCGCGGCTCCTGGTTTTCACAACCTGCTCGAATATCCAAGGGACCACGAACCTGGCGCCGAAGTGCGCCGCAATCATCACCGCGGCGGCCTTGGCGGAAACGACGGCGATGGCCATCAGGCCGCTGCCGCCGCCGGCCAGAAAGGGCGTGAAGAGCATCAGCGGGACGATGCAGAGGTCCTGGAAAATCAGGATTCCGAGCGCCGCCTTCCCCTGGGGCGTATCCATCTCGCCCGCGTCCATCATGAGCTTCATCAGGATGGCGGTGCTGGAGAGAGCAACCAGGAAACCGAAGAAAATGGCCTGCGGCAGCGGGAACCCGAAATGCATGACGGCGGCCACCACCGCGATGGTGAGAAAAAGCTGCAGCCCTCCGCCCAATAGCACCATGTGGCGGATCCGCATCAGTTCCTTCAGTGAAAACTCGATGCCTATGGTGAAAAGAAGCAGCACCACGCCATACTCGGCCATCTGCTCGACCTGGTGGGTGTCCTTTATGAAGCCGAGCGCATGAGGCCCGGCAAGCACGCCGGTAATGAGAAACCCTATGATGGAGGGAAATTTGAACTTGCGCAGCAGGATAACGGTCAGCAGCGCCAACCCGAAAAGAATCTCAATATCCTTCAAACTATCCAGTTCCATGTAACCTCGCCCCGATTTTAATTTCTCGATCAACGTCCATCTTCAGAAGCTGCTCGGTGATCTGCCTGCGTGAATCGACCCCTCCCCCATTTCCCCCTACTCCAGCTTGCCGAATACGCCGCGCCGCTCGAACCATTTGGCGAGTTCCAGGACCGGGAAGATCGTGAAGGCAGCGGGAAGGATGATCAGCCAGTCGATCCCGGTCAGCGAGAAGGTGCCGAACGGCTCATGCAGCACCGGCAGATAGACTATGACCAGCAGCAGGCCCACCTCCCAAAGGACAGCAAGGTTCAGCCATCTGTTGGCGAAAGGAGCCTTCAACACCGAGTTGCGGTCCGAGCGGAAGTTGTAAGCCTTGAAAAACTGGATCAGCACCAGCGAGACGAATGCCATGGTCATGGCCTCATCGTTCCCGCGACCGGAGGCGAGCGCCCAGGCGAAGAGCGAGAGGTTTACCAGTGCGGACCAGGCACCACCTACCATGATCAGCGTGACCACCGGGCGGGTGAAGATCCCCCTGGTGGAGTCGCGCGGAGGGCGGCGCATCAGGTCCGCCTCCGGCGGGTCTACCGCCAGCGCCAGCGCGGGCAGGCCGTCGGTGGCAAGGTTCACGTAGAGGATCTGCACCGCGCTCAGCGGCAAGGGAAGCCCGAGCATCAAGGCGCCTGCCATGAGCCCTATTTCGCCGACATTGGAGGAGAGGAGGTACATCAAGTACTTCTTGATGTTGTCGAAGATGCCGCGCCCCTCTTCCACCGCGGCCACGATGGAGGCGAAATTGTCGTCGATGAGGGTCATGGCGGCGGCCTCCTTGCTGACAGCCGTCCCGGTGATCCCCATGGCGATGCCGATGTCCGCTTTTTTCAGCGCGGGGGCGTCGTTCACACCGTCGCCGGTCATGGCGACGATGTGCCCCTTCTTTTGCAAAGCGGTCACAACCCGCAGTTTATGCGCCGGCGACACCCGCGCGTACACCTGGATCGATTCGACGTCATCGTCAAGGCGGGCCTCGGCCATCGCCTCCAGTTCGGCGCCGGTAACGGCGCGACCGTCGGTCAACACCCCCAGCTCAAGAGCCACGGCACGCGCCGTCACCGGGTGGTCGCCGGTGATCATGACCGGCCTGATCCCCGCTTCCTCGCAGACCCGTATCGCCGCACGAGCCTCGGGCCTTGGGGGATCGATCATCCCGACCAGCCCCAGAAAGGTCATCGCTTTTTCGGCGTCTTCCTTGGCCGCGCCCTTTTTGTAAGCTACCGCTAGCACCCGTAGCGCGGACTCCGCCATGCCGCGCGAGGCCTCGACTATGCGCTCCCTCCCCGCCGCGTCGAGCGCCCTCTCCCCCTCACCGAAGAACTCCGTCCGGCAAGATTCCAGGATGACCTCCGGCGCTCCCTTGGCGTAGGCGACTCGCCCCTGCGGGTCGTCATGCAGCGTCGTCATCCGCTTGGTCTCGGAGGTAAAGGGGATTTCGTCCACCCGGGGGAAGTCCTTATCCAGCCCGGCCTTGTCGAGCCCCGCCTTTGCCGCCGCGACCAGGAGCGCCCCTTCCGTGGGATCTCCCTTCACTAACCAGCGCCCGGCCTCATCCTGTTCCACATGGGCATCGCAGGCAAGCGCAGACGCCTTCAGGAGCAGGGTAAGAGCTGCGGACGGCTCGACCGCTGCCCCGTCTTTGGAGAATTCCCCCTGAGGCTGATAACCGGCACCGGAGACCTCGAAAGATTCGCCGGCGACAAAACAGTGGCGCACCGTCATCTCGTCCTTGGTCAAGGTTCCGGTCTTGTCGGAGCAGATCACCGTCGTGCTCCCTAAGGTTTCCACCGCGGCGAGGCGGCGCATCAGCGCATTGCGCTTTACCAAGCGCTGCACCCCCAAGGCGAGGGAAATGGTGACCACGGCAGGGAGCGCCTCCGGCACCACGGCCACCCCTAGCGCTATGCCGAACACCAGCATCTCCACAAAAGGTTCGCCCCTCATATATCCTACGGCGACGATGACCGCGACACCGGCCATGGCCGCTTTGGCCAGCACGCGGCCCACCCGGTCCAGGTTCTCCTGCAGCGGCGTCCTGCCGGTCTCTATCCCAGAGATCATCCGGGCGATCTTGCCGAACTCGGTGTGCATCCCGGTGGCGACCACCACCCCGTTACCCCGGCCGTAAGTGGCCGCGGTCCCGGCGTAAGCCATGGATTTCCGCTCGCCCAGCGCGGAATCCGGATCACTTGAGACAACCGCGCTCTTCTCCACCGCAACCGACTCCCCGGTGAGCGCGGCCTCTTCCAGCTGCAGGTTGAACGTCTCGACCAGCCTGAGGTCGGCCGGCACCCGGTCGCCCGCGCGCAGCAACACGATGTCGCCGGGAACGAGATCGCGTGCCGGAACGGTGATTTCGGAGCCCCCCCGGAGCACCGCCGCCTCGGGGGCCGCCATCTCGCGCAGCGCCTCTATGGCGCGCTCGGCGCGGTATTCCTGGTAGAAGCCTAGCAGCGCCGCGAAGAGCACGATCACCGCGATGGCGACGGCCTCGACCGCATGCCCCAGAAACGCCGACAGCAGCGCGGCAACCAGCAAGATGACGATCATCACGTTTTTAAACTGCTGGAAAAAGACCGTCCAGGGCGATACCCGATGCGCGGCCTGCAACTCGTTCGGCCCGTACTGGGCGAGCCGATCCTTTGCTTTCTCTGTGGAGAGCCCCCCGGCGGTCGTGTCCAGAGAAACAAGGACGGCATCGACCTCCAAGGTATGCCAGGGATTGGAAGTTTCGGAATTCGCAGGTTCCATGAAACCCTCACGGCGGCCAGCCACCTTGATCATCCGGTGGTGAGTCGTTACGGCAAAGAAATACAAGTTAAAGAGATTCAACTCGTGCCAGAGCTTTCCTTGCGACAGACAGCAGGATAAGCGGATAAGCGCTCAGAGCAGCAGGGCAAGCAGGTTTACTGGGAATGCAAGTCTGACAACTCCGCGGCACCAGGAGTAGTGCTCAAGAGGCCCGAACGACATCCCACTCAAACAGACCTGATTTTTAGCGGCGGGAAGCGCCGGCCAGGCAACGCCAGCTAGAAACATACCATAAACGGGTCGAACCGGTTACTAAGATTAAAGATTTTGACTACTTTATCCATCTAATTCCATCGCTAGTCCAGATCTTTTGCAAAAAGACGTGGCCAGGTAGCAATCAAGCGCTGGCTTCGAGCTAAAAGAGCCTGGAAGCTTTGAGTATACGCAGGAATTTCCCTTGACAACAGTGCCCCCTGCGAAAGATATTGAACGGGGCAAAACGACGCACAGGCAAGGCTTCCCATCCAGGCCGCGGCTGCGCTCGTCATGGCCTTTTTAAGCGCGGGCGCATGATGATTCGCCCCAACCAGCAGGAACGCTTCTCCCATTTGAAGCGGAAAGTAAAATCGTAACGCGCAGAAGCAAAAAGGTGATGAACATGTACAGCGGCAAGGTGATCATTTGCGACGACGAGGTCGAGATACTGCGGTATCTGAGCAAGATACTTACGGCCAAGGGGCTGGAACTCGAGGTATTCAGTTCCGGCGCTTCGCTTATGAGCTGCCTGGAGAACCGCGGCCTGGGTGACGGCGACCTGTTGCTGTTGGACGTGAAGATGCCCGACCTGGACGGCATCGAGATTCTGCAGCGCATCAAGAAAATGAAAATAGAGGTTCCTGTGGTCATCATGACCGCCTACGCCTCGATCAACTCCGCCATAGAGGCGATGAAGCTGGGCGCCTACGATTACGTCACCAAGCCGTTTCCCAAGGAAAAGATCTTCGGCATACTGGAAAAGGTCCTGGAGAGAAAGGCTCTTCTGAAGGAGAACTCGGCGCTCAAGGACGAGCTCGGCATACCTTCCGGCTCCACCCCGCTCATCTTCGCCAGCGAGAGCTTCCGCAAGGTGCACGAAATGGCGATGCTGGTGGCCCAGAGCGAATCCAACGTGGTGGTGCTTGGGGAATCGGGAACCGGCAAGGAGCTGATCGCGAGCCTGATTCACAACAACAGCCCCAGGGCCAAGGAGCGCTTTCTCACCATCAACTGCGCGGCGCTTTCCGACACGCTGCTGGAGAGCCAGCTCTTCGGGCACGTGCGGGGCGCCTTCACCGGCGCCATCAACGCGCAAAAGGGGCTCCTCGATGCAGCCAACCACGGCACGCTGTTTCTGGACGAGGTGGGCGACATGAGCCCTGCCATTCAGGCCAAGTTGCTGCGCGTGCTGCAGGAGGGGGATTTCATCCCGGTGGGGGACACCAAGGGGCGGACCGTGGACATACGGTTTCTCGCGGCGACCAACAAGGACCTGGAGGAGGAGGTGCGCCAGAAGCGCTTCAGGGAAGACCTTTTCTTCCGGCTCAACGTGATATCCCTCTACCTCCCGCCGCTTCGCGAGCGGGCCGAAGACATCGAGCTGTTGGCCAGGCACTTCCTGGTCAAGTACGCAGCTCGCATGAAAAGGGAGATCACCGACTTCACCCGCGAGGCGATGCAGCTGCTGAAAGAGTACAGCTGGCCCGGCAACATCAGGGAGTTGGAGAACGCCATCGAGCGCGCCGCTATCCTTACCCGCGGCACGTCGATCACCGCGGAGACGCTGCCGGTCTGGAGAACCCCCCTGATCAGCGAGCCGAAGCGGGCCAAGCGGCTGGTTTCCCTGGAAACGGTGGAACGCGAACACATACTGCACGTCCTGAAGGAGGCCGGCAACAACAAGAGCCGCGCCGCCAAGATCCTTGAAATAGCCAGGAGAACCCTGGATCGCAAGATCGAGGAGTACGGCCTTGACGAAGAGGGCGCTCGCTGATGGCCCAGCGCTTTCCCATCCGGGCGAAACTCACCTTCGGGGCGCTGGCCCCGCTTTTCGTCGCCTTCTTCATCTGTTCCCTGGCGGGCCTCTACATCATCAACGCAAAGATCGCCAGCCAGGCACAGGAGAAGGTGCGGACGGATCTCAACTCGGCGCGCGAGGTGTACCGGAACGAGTTGAACCGCATCGGCGAGCAGATCGACCTGACCGCCACCAACCCGTACAACGCGTCGTCCATCATCGCAGGCGACAAGGAGATCAAGTCGCTGCTCAGCACGCGGCAGCAAAAGAAACGCCTCGACATCCTCACGGCGGTCGACGCCTCGGGACGGGTGTTGTACCGCGCCCACAGCCCGCAACTGGCAGGCGACAGACCGTCGGGCTTTTTTCTGGAACAGGCCTTGAAGGGTATCTCCGTCACCGGCACCACCGTGCTCAGCGAGGAGGAACTGACCAGCGAGGGGATCGCGCTCGCCGACCGGGCCACAGTCCCTGTCCTCTCCACCCCGCATGCCAGGCCGCGCGCGGGCACTACCGAGCATTCAGGGATGGTGATGGTATCGGCCGCGCCGCTACGGGACGCCACGGGGCGCATAGTGGGCGCGCTATACGGCGCGGTCCTTTTGAACAACAACAACGCCCTGGTCGACAAGATCAAGGATATCGTCTACGAAGGAGTGCAGTTCAACGGGATAGACGTAGGGACCGCCACCATCTTTCTGGGCGACACCCGCATAGCCACCAACGTACGGACTACCGGGGGCGCCAGAGCGATCGGCACCAGGGTTTCTGAGGAAGTGTACAACCGGGTCATCCTGGAAAAAGCCAAGTGGATCGGACGGGCCTTTGTCGTGAACGACTGGTACTTCACCGCCTACGAGCCGATACTGGACCTGCAAGGCAAGGCGATCGGCTCGCTCTACGTCGGCATGCTGGAAAAGCCTTACACCCACATGCAGAAAAGCGTCAACTCCATCCTGTACATCGTTCTCTTCCTGACCTCGCTGATCGGCATAGCGGTCTCCGGCTTCATCGGCACCCTGCTGGCGCGCCCCATCAGGGAACTGGAGCAGTTGGCCCACAGGGTGGCGCTTGGGGAGCGGGACCTCCAGATAGAGGTGCCGACAACCGACGAGGTGGGTGACCTGGCCGACGCCTTCAACCTGATGACCCGGGCTTTGAGTCGTCAAGAGGCGGAGATAGGTTTGCTGCACCGGGCTCTGGAGCTGAAAGTCGAGGAGCGCACGGCGCAGCTAAGCGACAAGAACCGCCTCCTGCTGCAGACCCAGGCGGAACTGGCCAGGGCGGAAAAACTCGCGGATCTGGGGATAGTCGCGGCCGGCGTGGCGCACGAGATCAACACCCCGCTCGCCATCATAAGGGGGAACACCGAGGTGCTGGAGATGTGCCTCCCTCCCGAGCATCCCAACCGCGAAGAGGTCGAGATCATCAGCCTGCAGACCGAGAGGATGGCCAAGATCGTCGGCAACCTGCTGGTCTTCGCCAGGCAGAAGTCGCTAAACCAGAGACAGTTCGTATTACACGAGATACTGGACGACATCCTGAACCAGATCGGGTACCAGGTCGAGATGAAGGCGATCTCCGTGCAGCGGGAATATGCAGCGGACCTGGCACTGGTCAGAGGCGACGCCGATCAATTGAGGCAGGTGTTCGGCAATCTCATACTCAACGCGGTCCAGGCGATGCTCCCCGGCGGCGGCACGCTCAGGCTCGCGACCCGGCGCCAGGATCCAGGCCAGGGGTGCATGGTCGAGATTTCCGACTCCGGCAAGGGAATATTGCCGGAGCACTTGGAGAAAATCTTCACCCCATTCTTCACCACCAAGGATAACGGCAGCGGGCTCGGCCTTTCGGTGTCCTACGGCATCGTGAAGGACCACGGGGGTGACATACAGGTCACCAGCACGGCGGGGGCGGGCACCATCTTCCGGATCGTCATCCCGGCGGAAAACCTACTCGATGAGGCTTCAGACGACGGCGGATCGCCACATTGATCCGGCCCAGCCTATTACCTGATAAAAACATTTAAAGGAGCTAAATGCATGAGCATGCAATGGACCAGCGAACTGTCGACCGGTGTGACCGAGATCGACAACCAGCACAAGGAGATCTTCAGCAGATTCGACCAATTGTCAGCCGCATGCAGCGAAGGTAGAGGAAAGGAAGAGGTGATGCGCTTACTTCAGTTCCTGGAAGATTACGTCAAGGAACACTTCACCGCGGAGGAGCGACTTCAGATAAGAAACTCCTACCCGGACTACGCCGCGCACAAGTCGGAGCACGCGCGTTTCATGGCGGAAGTGGCCCGGCTGGCGCGCGAATACCGGGCCGAAGGGGCGACGCTGTCGCTTGTGATCCTGGCCAACAAGACGCTTACCTCATTGCTGATGCAGCACATCGCGAAGACGGACATGGCATTGGCTGAGTATCTCAGGGGGGAGTAAGGAAACGTTTTGGAATATGTCACGGAACGCTCCAGCGTTCGGGGTTTGCCGGCGGTTGCAAAACGCTGGAGCGTCAAAAAAAAACGTTCCCACGCTGGAGCATGGGAACGATGAAATCTTAATCTTAACCTCAGCCTTAATCTTAACCTTAACCTCAACCTGGTGTCTTTGGTCCTGCTGAAGGTTCCGGCTTGCGGGGTGCTTCCTTGCCCGATTGCCGGAGCGGCTTCTTGTGCCTGGAGCGCGTACGGGTACGTTCGCCGCCGGGAACTGCCTTGGCCGGCGCCGCCCCCCTCTGATTCTTCTGCGACTGGTCCTTGGGGGCAGGTTCCGGACGGTTAGGCGACTTGAGCCTCGCTATCAGGTCCTTAGCCCACTCCAGATCTCCGTCGCAGCACTCCTTCGCCACATACTGCAGGTCTTCCGGCGTCGTCTTGGTGGACTTGATCTTGAAGAGCCTCTCGATCAGCTCCCTGGACCAGAAATATTCCCTGATGTACTTCTTGCCGTCTATCTCGTCATAGCTGTATTCGGTGCAGGGTACCACGCTCTTGAGCCACTGCGGCGACACCTTCAGCCGGGCCGCGGCCGCTTCCTTTTCATGATGGTCATGCTCCTGCTTTTTACGCACCAAGTTGGTGCCGGCTGCCGCCGTCTCAGGCGGGAGTGCCTGCTCCACCATGCGCGCCAGGTAACGGGCCAGATCCTCCAGCGCTGGGTCGGCCAGTTGCGAAACGCACTTCTCGGAGCGATATACCAGGCTTGGGTGATCAAGGCTGTACCCGATTAAAGGCTCGCCGTCGCCTTCCTGCTGACCGATGGTCACCTCGAGATCAAAGGGACGTTCGGAAAGTTCCTCGACAATTTCTCCCTCCACGGCTTCCAGGATCGCCTGGGTCAGGAATTCCTTGAGTGGGCCGTCCTCTACTACCCTGAAATAGGCGTGTCCGTGCAGCTTAGCCAGATTGCCAGATATGCTTCGCAGATGTTCAGATGTCATGGTGAAATCCCGTCTGTTGCCGTTCTTGTATTTTACGCTTGCGATTGTCAGTCCCTGGGGAGCGGGGTCGGAGATCGAAGCGATTTTGCCAGGCAGCACCAGGTGCGGCGCCTTCAGCTTTTAACAAAACCCTACCCTAGCACAACGAACACCAAATCGCATACATCATTTTCCAACCTGCTTGACCTTGCCGCTGATTCAAGCCGGCTATCTGAGCATTATTCGACCAAAAAAAATGGGAGCCATTGGCTCCCATTCATCCTGCGACATCAAATTTCAACAACAAAAACTTCATCTGCAATCCGCAGACTACCAGCGGGTAATTACATTCCGTCAAAGCATTTCATAGCAAAAGCCCCGCATACATCACATTACAAAAAAACTCTAAGCGGCCAGCGCCTTGTACAACTGTGCAGGTAAAAAAGGCTTCCGGAGCAAACTGTTCCCATTCATCTCCAGTTCAGCAGGAGTATTCCCGTATTTCGAGATACCACCGCTGCAAAATATTATCCGTGATGCGCCCCCAAGATCACGTATCTCGCGGGCAGCCTCTACACCGCCCATAAACGGCATATCTATATCCATGATGGTGATATCTGGAAGATGCTCAAGATATTGTTCTATCGCCTCAACTCCATTGGCAGCTTCGCCTACTATAACATGACCCTCCTTCTCTATCATGTAACGAAGCATTACCCTGATATCCTCGACATCATCAACAATCAGGACCCTTCTTCTCATTTCACACCTCAATACATTGAATATCAGAAATGACCGCTAACAAACAACCAAGCAGCTATGCCAGTCGTACTGCCTAAAGCATGCCGAAATGGCCGAACGTTGTTCAAATTTCGCACAAATTATTCTTTGGCATATTCTTATTAAGAAATAAATTGCCCCGCTTGACCACAACCCGCTGCAATCCTTGAAAAACGTAAATCGCAGATTAAGATCATCAACCGGCATCAATTGACAGGTTACGCTCATGCGTGTTTGGTCGAAGCGGATTACACATTGACTCGTAGCGTCAAATGATACAGTCACCGCCAAATCACCCATCAGTCACGTCAAATGGCTACACTGTCCTCACGACAGTTTTGCCACACTCAAGCCTTAAAATTCCCGGCTTGCTTTTGAAAAGAAGCGAATTAGAATATGCTAAATTTATTCCCTACGGCACCCCATGACAGCACCCAGGAGGATCCCATGAATAAGGCTGACCTGAAGAGTTTCAATAATCCTGACGAGATCCGGACTTTTCCGCTGGGAAAACTGGAACTGGTAACGATAGGCGGGATCGTGGTCGGGCGCGCCACCTTGGAGCCGGGCTGGCGTTGGTCCAGTTCGGTACAGCCGATAGCAAAGACCTTGAGTTGCGAGGCGCCGCATTTTCAGTATCACGTATCCGGAACTCTCAGGATCCTCATGGATGACGGGAAGGAGTTCGATTGCAAGGCGGGCGACGTTTCGCTGCTTCCTGCGGGACATGACGCCTGGGTGGTTGGCGACGAACCGGTACTCGTCGTTGATTTTCAAGGTATGGCCGGCTACGCAAACCCATCGACTAGATGAATAATCCCCTCCCCCCATCATCCCTCAGGTCAGAGATCACTTTTTACGCCTCTTGCCCTATTTGCACAGCAACAGCCATAGAGGCTTTGCCCAGCATGTCTCTCCGTGCCCGACCTGCAGGGTTCAGTTGAACAATCGACCATAGCGGAGGATTTCCCATGGACAAGCTCCTGGCTACCGATAACAGTTGGACCGGCCTGATCCTCAGAGTGGGACTTGGCGTCATCATGTTTCCCCACGGCGCTCAGAAACTGCTGGGTTGGTTCGGAGGACCGGGATTAGATGCGACAATTACCGGATTTACCGCACAGATGCACATCCCCTGGCTATTTGCGGTGCTGGTGATCGCGGCGGAATTTTTCGGTTCGCTCGGTCTGATATTCGGCGCCCTGTCGCGCATCGCAGCGTTTGGCATCACCTGCGTCATGCTGGGTGCGATCGCCATGGTGCATTGGCAGCATGGACTTTTCATGAATTGGGCGGGAACAAAGGGAGGGGAAGGGTTCGAGTTCCACCTGCTCGCGATCACCATCGGCATCGCAATCATGCTCAAAGGCTCCGGGCGCTGGTCCATTGACCGAGCCCTCCAGAGCCGTTCATCCGGGCAACTGCCGCCGGTTAGCGAAGAGAAACCTCCCGTGAAACCGGCGTGATGCCTGTAGCAAAACGTTTCCGACATTACCGAAGGCACTTCAACGAAAAGGAGGAAATCATGGTGAGATTTTATGATCCGAAGGATGAAGCCGACCTGGCGCGGGTGGAGGCAGTATTGAAAAGGGGGGGGATCGAGTACTTCCTCAGCGAAAAGCCGCCAGAGGGTATTGCCAGGGAGATAGAGATAGCAGAGGAGGATGTCCAGAAGGCAGAGGAGCTTATGCTGCTGGATGAGACGAAGCAGTGATAAAAAGCCCCTTGCTAGCCCAAGGGGCGATCAGAATGAGCATCGGCTGAAAAGGCCATCACGCTGTCGACCTTTACCTCCAGTCTCCATTGCACCTGTGGCAGACCGGCTGGTTCCAGATCGGGTACATACCCATTAAGGACCGCCGTATCAACAGTTCTTTCGACCTTACCGGTGAACTGATAACCGACGCCTGTGGCAGGGTCGGCGACGGAAACGGCGATGCGCGGGTTTTCCTTGAGATTTCGCAGCGTTGTCAGACAAAACCACGACTCGAAAACCAGCAGGTTCGGCTCAAAAACCGCAATTCCCCTGCCTGCTGCCAAATGAGGATTCCCCTTAAAGTCTGAAGTTGCCACATAGGCCTGCCCTACCCTGTCGACGAACTGTTTAATACCCTGCGTGATCATGTTGACGTATCTCCTTTTCCCTATATAGATGAGCCTGCGGTGCCAGCGCAACCGGATCGGCCACCTGCGGGATGGGTGACGATGCCTGCAACGAGACGCCTGTCGGATGCCGCCACGGCGCGTGTAAACATCCCCACGTATTGATCTGGTTAGCCGGAATATTGTCGATCGCATCCTGTATTTCCCCTTCCGAAGCACCAACGGATCGGCCAATGCCGAAAAACCGTTCACGCCGGTGTGGAAAAACACCCGGTACTTATTTGACCGCATCCGTTAACAGTATGACGAACATCTTGGCCTGCCGACTCCTCCAACCATATGAACTGCAAACCGTACCCGACAAAAAAACGGCGGAACTGACGAAGAGACCTTGATTTAACCTGACCTAAGCACTAGGTTCTTTTAACACCGAGACCTGAATAGTCAAGATATCCCCCGCAAACTGCAGCTACAGCGTCTTTACAACCGGAAGCCGGGAGAGTATTTTTCAATAGCGCTGGTCGGGAAAGTGAATCGAGCAGGCGGTGGTACTGAGGACGAGGAAGATGGAGAAATCCCCTGGCGGGTCTTGCTGTTCAAGGTCGGATTTTGATCCCTCCGTCCCTTTCTTGGTGACGTCACAGGAAGGATCTGCGATACTGCGCGGCATGGAAATGGAGCCGGAACATAGCGAGATGCCCGAGGAAGAGTGGCTGGTGATTCCCCTGGAAAGGGTAGATCCTGACGGGAGCGTTCCGCTTTCCCAGCGCCGCGCCCGCCTGTGGGCTCTGGTGCTTGAGGCCCGCTACATCGAGAACCGCGTTGAGCGGGGGGAGAATGGGTGGCAACTGCGCGTGCCGGCAGCACGCATGGATGACGCCTGCAAGGAGCTTCGCCTCTACGTGGAAGAGAACCGTAACTGGCCCCCGTTCCTGCCGGCGGTTCGTCCCATGATCGAAAACACCCTGCCGACGCTATCTATCCTGATACTGCTTGCCACCTTTCACAACCTGACCGGCCTCGACCTCACCATCCTGGGACATCCTGTCGACTGGATCGAGATCGGAAACGCCCACGGCTCCGCCATCCTGAACGGACAGTGGTGGCGGCTTGTCACCGCTCTCACCCTGCATGCCAACTGGCTGCACCTGTTCAGCAATCTTGTCATCGGCGGGGTGTTTATCGTCTATCTCTGCCGCGACCTCGGATCTGGGCTTGCCTGGACCTTGCTCCTTGCATCAGGGGTGTGCGGCAACCTGGCCAACGCCTACATGCAGTTGCCAAGCCACAGGTCGGTCGGATCCTCAACCGCGGTCTTTGCCGCCGTCGGCATCCTGGGGGCCATAAGCATGGTGCGCTATCGGCACCACCTGCGTAGGCGCTGGCCCGTCCCGATAGCTGCCGCACTCGCGCTTTTGGCGTTGCTTGGGACGGAGGGGGAGCGGACAGACTTGGGCGCGCACCTGTTCGGCTTCTTTTTCGGGTGTGCTTTCGGATTTTTATCGGAATGCCTGGTGGGATACTTCGGGCGCCCGGGACGCTTGGTCAACGCCCTGCTCGCGCTGACCAGCGCCTCGGTGCTGGTAGCCGCCTGGTGGTTTGCACTTGGCCATCCGGCCTGAGCCGTGATCCGGGCGCCGTGTTACAGAAATGGGAGCGGCTTGCCGGTGCGATACGCCAGTGCCTGGCAGACTGCGATCAGAACGCCATCCTGATCCTGCACCCGGATATCGTAACTCGCCGTTCGCCTGGTGCTGCTCACCTCTCGCGCCTCGGCTCGCAGCCTTGCCCCTCCCTTCGGGCTCGCCACATAGTTGACATTGACGCTTAAAGCCACCGTCGTAGATCCGACCGTCTGACATACCGTCTCGAACGCCTCATCGATCAGAGAGAAAATCACACCGCCATGCGCCCGCGCGAACATGTTGTCCATGACTGCGCAATCGTAGGTCATTTCCACGGCTGAAAATCCTTCCTCAAGTTGCACCAGTTCCATCTTCAGCGCCTGGGCAAATGGCTCTCGCTCGACCTGCCGGAAAATCGCCTCCCTCAATTCTGAATTCATTGGCGTTTCTCCTCGATTCAAAGTTCAAGGTTCCAAGTTCAAGGTTCAAGGTTAAAAGCAAACCAAGTCTTAGAACTTTGAACGTAGAACGTTGAACTTAGAACCCGAACCCCGTGCAGTTCCTACCTCTTGATGAGTCCCAGCTTGGACAGCACGTTGAAGAGACCTTCCTTGGAAACGGGCTTCACTAGGTAAGCCGCCGATTGCGCGCTGCAAAAGGATTCCATGGCGTCGTTCGAAGAATTGAGCGCCGTCAGCATGACTATGTTCACGCGTTTTGCCGTCTTTTGCTCCTTCTCGATATGCCTGATCGCTTTAGCCGCGTCGTGGCCGCTCATCCCCGGCATCATGATGTCCATTATTACCAGGTCAAACGGCTCATCGGTGGTCAGAGCCGCGTTGTACTTCTCCAAAGCCTCCATGCCGCCACTTGCTTGACTGCAATCCGCAGTCGCACTCAGCAAGGTTGCGACAAACTCCCTGCAAAACACCTCGTCGTCTACTATCAGGCACTTCATAGATCAATCCCCCGTTGAACCCGCATTTCTCGTCACTCGTTGGGACCTCTGTCCGATCGTCAAGACGGACGCCCCCACGCTCACTAGACATATCGGCTCATTGATCCGATTCTTTAGCGGGTTTATTGGAAATATGCGGTCGCAAAATACCGAGGTAACGACGACTGCCGTGTTCAAACGAACAGGGCAGGTCCGTTGGACCTGCCCCCTTGGATTTAATTCGTGATCAGCCCCCGCCGCGCTAAGTCAGGAGCCGAAGCGGATTTTCCAGAACGCCCTTTAGCTCCACCAGGAACTGTGCAGCGTAGGCGCCGTCCACCACCCGGTGATCGGCCGCCAGGGTGATCTTCATCATCCTGGCGCTGACCAGGACGCCGGAGCGCACGAAGGGAGCATCGGCAACCGCACCTACTGCAAGAACCGCGCATTGAGCAGGATGTATGATGGCGCTGAAACTGCTGACGCCGAACATGCCGAGATTTGAAACGGAAAAGGTTCCGCCTCTCATCTCTTGATCGTTCAACCCGCCGGAACGCGCCCGGTCCGCCAGCCTGCTCCCCTCTTGCGAGATCTCCAGCAGGGAAAGCCGCTGACAGCCGAAAATAACCGGCATCAGCACGCCGTCCGGCACCCCCACGGCAATGGCGATATTGATGTCGCCGTGGAACTGGATGCCGCCTGCCGCGAAACTGGCGTTTAGCTGCGGGAACTTCTGCAGCGCCAGGGCAACCCCCTTCACCACAACGTCATTCAGGGTAACCGCCATGCCGCTTTGCTTTAACTGGCGCCGGATCGCCTCAGCCTCGTCCATGACGATATCCATGTTCACGCTGAAGTGAGGTATGTTGTTCCACGATTCGACGACCGTCTTTGCCACCGCCGCCCGGAGCCTCGGCATCGGGGTGGGTCCCTTACCGGGTTCCACTTGGGCCGCTTGAGGCGCAGGTTGCGCCGGCTTTTCAGCCGCCTTTTCATGCTGCTCCAGATCCTGTAACAAGATGCGCCCTTCCGGTCCGCTCCCTTGCACCTGACTCAGATCGATTCCCAGTTCCCGCGCCCGGCGCCGCACCACCGGGGCCGCGCGCTCCCCTGCCCCCCCTGCCCCGGATGGAGCGTGCTCTACAGGTTTGACGGGAGAAGGCTGCTCTGGTTCCTCCCGCTCGATGGTCTCCGCTTCAGTCCCCTCCGGCTCGGCAGGCTGGATTTCAGGCTGCGCTCCTTCAGTTCCGGGCAAAGGAGATGCGGCAGGGGCCTGTTTTTCACCTTCTACCCCCGTAATGTCGGCGGCTCGCGCAGGCTCTTCATTGGGCAGCACTACGCCCGTTTGTTCGGTCGCCCCTTCCTTCCCTTGCACCACTTCCTTCCCTTCTACTCTTTCCCTCTCTTGGGCTCTTTTCGGCTGGGGTGTCTCTTCGGAAAGGGCCGCTTTTGCCGGCGGAGCTTCTTCTTTCGGTTTAGATGCTTCAGGTTCTCCCTTTGGCACCGGTGCTGACTGTTTCTGAGCGCTTGCGCCCTTTTCCTCCGGTTTGCCGATGATCGCGATCACCGTCCCCACTTGGACCGACTCCCCGGCCTGGACCCGTATCTCCAGCAACTCCCCCGATACGAAGGCCTCAAGCTCCATGTTTGCCTTGTCGGTCTCC
>Ga0209317_1000069_pt1 | contig 143218 bp, 128 predicted proteins | sample RifGroB2_FD_183994 | JGI IMG/M metagenome (GOLD analysis project Ga0209317, IMG submission 183994) | Soil microbial communities from Rifle, Colorado, USA - Groundwater B2 (SPAdes) (version 2) | ecosystem: Environmental > Terrestrial > Soil > Unclassified | place: Rifle, Colorado | collected... | reverse complement strand
TGGCCACTAAAATCTAATGTCTTACTTTGTGTTTGCATAAGTTTTGGAGTTTTATTGTTTTTGTCTTCAACTCTAAACTAATAAATTCTCTGGAACTTATGCTTTTACAAACATAGGGCCTTGACTATGACTTCAACAAGAAATTATTCATTCCTCAACGCCTGCACCAAATTCTGCTCAAAGGCCATTCGGATTGCCACAAAGCTAAATACTGCACCGCTTAAAATAACCAAAACAGATATAGCAGGAAGCCAAATCCACAGGCTGGCATAGAGCGCCGACATCAACGTTGGCAAACCACTCAACACTGCAGGAATCAGGCCGATTAAAACGGAAACGATCATCAGGAAAAATTTTTCGCGCATTACCATTCGTTGAATAATTGGCTTGGAAAAACCTAGTGACAACAGCAAAGCATATTCAGGAATCTGCTCAAAAGTGATCCGGAAGATTAAAATTCCCAATCCAAGTGTGCCGATTAAAAGCCCAAGCGCACCCAACATCAGAAAGATATTCAGGTAAGTATTTTCGATGGTATAGAACGACAGCAAACGGTCTGAGGCACGGCTGATTTCGGGGCCGTAATTGCGTATTCCTGTTTGCAAATCGCTGGCAACTGAAGTAGTATCGCGTACATCAATCAGAAACACATTCGAGCCACTCACCGAGGGAAATGCCCGGTTGAAATGATCTTCAGCAATGATCACATTGCCTTGAAAAACCGAATTAGCCAGACCGCCAACCAGTTTCAGCTTTAAATCTATTCCATCTTCGGTTTTGTACATCAACGTGTCGCCCACTTTTTTCATCAGTCCCCATTGAATCACCGTTTGGTCGGCAATTGCAGGAATCACATCATCTGCAAGGGTTTTGTTCAGCGTCAGCCACGGATGTTGCGCATCCAGATCGTCTGTTTGCGTAGCAAAAGTAAAGGCACCGCGCTGATCGAAAGCCGCCGGATTACAGGCAATTAAACGTGGCCGTGAAATTTTGTTCAGGTTCAGGCAACTGGCATCATCTCCCGGCTGCGACTGAAATTGCACCATCTCCGCATCAGTCGGAATATTCAGGTCTTCCCTGCCCTGCTGGCTGTTAGCATCAAAAAGCACCGGCATGGTCGTTTCCACAAAATAGTCGTAACCGCCTGTTCCCGACGAAGGCAAATCAGCGTGCGAAGTTAAATCTTTGCGGTTCAATCCCGTAGAGACAACCATAAACACGCCCACCGACAGGAAACTCACGATCATCACATTGCGGCGGCGCTCTCTGGCAATTCGTTTCAGGAGAAAGGCTTGCAGCGAAAAATCCATAGCTTTTTCCTGAACTGTCAGTCGCCGCATCCAAAAGTCGAAAATCAGGATCAGTCCCGGCAATAAACCAAAACCGCTGATGAAAAACATTTCGGGATTAATTTCTCCACTCCGGAAACCCATTGCAAAAAGCAGGAAAAAGGAAAAAGTAATCAGGAAAAGGCCAATGAAAAGCGACCACCGTCCACTTTTTGGTTTCCCGGAAACTGATTTTCGCTGCAAGGCAATCGCTTCATTTTTGAGGAAACGATTCAGGATAAACCATACAGCAGTGATAGCCATCGCGGCAATAATAATGCTTCCTATCATCAGCGAAACCGGACGAATGTGAATGTTGACAATCGAAGTTCGGACAATATCGACCCAAATGGTATTGATGGCTTGTAAAATCAGACGATTGTAAAAGATGCTGAACGGAATTCCGAGTAAAATACCGACCAATACAAATATCGAAGCTTCGGCCACAAACAATTTTCGGATAGCTGGAAACGAAAAGCCAAGCGCGGTCAAAGTTCCGATTTCCGCTCTGCGGAATCCGAGGTACAGTTTGAATAACAGGAAAGCCAGCAATACCGCGGCAAAGAGCACAAAAAAGCTTAGCCCAATGAATAGACCGCCGAAATCGGTGCCACCACTGGCTGCCGCGAGTCCATCAGTTTTTACATCTTTTATTTCAAAACCCAATTGAGCAGGTAAAAGTCCGGCGAGCAGCGACTGTTCGAACGTTGTTTTTTGAAGTCCGTTAATGCGAATCGCGGTGGACTGTCCAAAGCGATTTCCCCACAGTTTTTGAGCTGTTTCGAGCGAAACAAACGCTTTGGGAGTGCCCTTGTACGCCTTCCAGTAATCTTCGTCTTTGGTGCGTATTTTCTTCAGATCGACAGGCACACCGGTTTTCCAGTCGCGGCAGTTTCCGGCATCCGAAAGCCCCGGAATAACCGGCGCCAGTTGCGAATCGGCCTTCTCTCCTTCCATCCTGAAAATAGAATGAATGACAAACGTGGTGTCTATCTGAACCAAACGGCGCAACGGCCCTACCTCGAAATACGAAACCTTCACCTGATCGCCCACTTTCGCCTTCAGGTCTTCGGCCAGCCACTCGCTCACAGTCATCTGATTTCCGGAAAGTTTTGGATCGGACGAAACGAACGAATAAGGCGTTTGCAAATTGCCAATCGTTAAATCGTTGACGAAATAGCTAAAAATAGTTTGTGCACCGGAAACCTGTCTAAGACTAAATCGCTCAACAGCCGGTTCAACAAACACGCGATCCGAAATTAGTTCGGTGTAATTCAACTCCTGATTTTCCCTGATTTTCAGGTTTACATCCTCCATCTTCCAGCATTTTTGAAGATTTTGAGCCAGTTCGGCATCTGAAACACCTTCCGCAACCAACAATACATTTGCTTTTTGCTGAAGACCCATTTGTTCGTTTAGCCAATCCAAATTAAGGAAAACATTGCGTGGCGCGGATTGTATATTTTGCAGATTAAAATTCCCTAACTCATCCGGTTTCAGGATTCTAGCCACTGAAACCCGGAATGAAACGGTTGCTTCCTTCTCGGAAACGAAAGGCGTATTGGCCGGAAAGGTGTTCAGTTTATTCAGTCTCAGTAAAAATTCGTCGCCAACTTTAAGGCCTGAAAGCGAAGCCAGGTTTTCGTTGATCGCCACCTTATTATTTCCCAGTTGAAACAATTCAGGATAATTGGCAAAATTTCCAATCGTCGCATCCACGCCCCAAACTGCCAACTGATTGATCCGAAGGTCGCCGCCATCAATGACCCCAAACCCATTGGCACGAAGTAAAGCCGCCGTTTCAACATTGCACTTTTCAGCTAATTCAGTTTCCAGTTGCTGACCAAACAAGCGTTCGCCAGCCGAAATCACCTGCGAAGTTTTACCCAGCCGCTGAACGGTAATCTGATGCAGACTGTATTTCACCGAATCGCCAATAATGAGTGCACCAACCAGAATGGCCGTGCTTAAAGCGATTCCGAGGATAATCGTCAGATTCAGCTTCCGGTAATGCCAGGCAGATTTCAGTATGAGTTTATATAGCGACATATCTTAAATTTATTTCCTCATTTGATCGTCACCCCGAATTTATTTCGGGGTCTATTATTCATTGAGACAGATCCTGAAACAAGTTCAGGATGACTCTCCTTCGGTTGTATGCACTTTAGCTTGTTATCATTTCATGTAATTTCATCACAGTTTTCCAGTTGCGGGTGGTAGCCGGAGTTTTCAGTTTCTTTTCAAAAAAATCGTTAGTGATCTTTGCCCGGCCATAACCATTCTCACAATAGATAAAAACATCTTTTCCTATAATTTCATACCGATCAGGCAAATATTGAAAGGTTTTAATTTTTTCGAGCAGATCCGGCGAAGGAATTTCCTTCAGACAAGTGAGGTGCAAGCGGTCGATATCCACATTTTCTTCTTTCAGAAATGGATTTTTGGCAATGGATTCTGTCCAATCTTTGCTTGTCCGGATAAGAACCGGAATATCGAACCCGAAAGTTTCGGTGAATGCCTTCTGCAAGCGAATTTCCAATTCAGGAATTGGTTCGGGCTGAACCAATTCAAAAACCACATTTCCACTTTGGATATAGGTTTGAACATTCAATAAACCCTGCTTTTCACACAGCTTTTTCAGATCAGCCATCGGTACTTTCCGGCCTGTTCCAACATTGATTCCGCGAAGTATGGCAATGTATTTTGTCATTTGTTTCTTTTATTATTTGAATCATGTCCATTGGCTAAAGCCGAACGGCAAAGGATAAGCTTAAACTTGGAATTTGAAACCTGGAACTTGGAACTTATATGAGTTTACCGTTTTCAATCCGGTAAATCCGATCCATTTTTTTAGCCACCTCCAGCGAGTGGGTAACCACAATCAGAGTCACTCCTTCTTCCTGATTCAATTCAACCAATAAATCGGTCAGATTAAAAGCCGATTTCTGATCGAGCGCACCGGTTGGCTCGTCGGCCAAAATTAGTCCCGGACGGTTTATCAGCGCACGTGCCACCGCAGTCCGCTGGCATTCACCACCCGACAATTCCGAAGGTTTTTGATGTGCAACTTCTGACAATCCCATTCTGGAAATCAGTTTTTGGGCACGTTCGAGTATTTCCTTTCCCTGCAATTTTTTGTCGGTGAGGGTTGGTAACAGTATATTTTCAAGCAAGGTGAGTTGTGGCAACAAATGGTGCATCTGGAATACAAATCCGATTTTCTCATTCCTGAATGCAGCCAGTTGCTTATCATTCAAGGCCGATAAATCCTGATTTTCGAAGTACATTTTGCCTGAGTCAGGACGATCCAATGTTCCTATTAAATTCAGCAAAGTGGTTTTGCCCGACCCCGATGGCCCGACTATCGCAATCCGTTCTCCCGCATTTATTCCCAGATCAAGCTGATCGAGAATCGTACGATCTTTGGAGTAGGATTTGGATATTTTTTCAAGTTTAAGAAGCATATCGAATTTTAAATTATTCTTAATCAAATTTTTGGTTTCTATTAACCCCAACATAGGATTACGTTTCACTTCATCCTATGCTTTTACATTTCGGGGCTTTGCCCCTTTAGTCCTGAAAGGACGACCTGTAAAAGCAAAGGGAGGTTCGTCGAAAGACGAAAAGCCCTTTGTTTACGAAATTATCAAACCTTTTTCAGCACGCTTTCATAAACCGACACCATCTTTTTAGCTTGTGCATGAATATCGAAATGTGCCTTGACACCTGCAATTCCGGCAGCGCTTAATTCATGAATCCGGGTATCATCGAAAATAAGTTCACCAAGGGCTTTCGCCAACAATTCCGGTTTATTTTCACCATAAACAACTCCGCCGCCACTAATTTCAATCACTTCAGAGAAAGCGCCCAAAGCAGGCTGAACCATCGGAATTCCGGAGGCCATCGCTTCAAGCATATACAACCCGAAAGCTTCTCCATTCAGCACCGGAACCGAGATCAGGCGTACCGAATCGAAAAATTTCTGGCGCGCTTCGCCTTCAAACTCGTCCACCCAAAAAACATCAGCGTCGAGTTTGGCTTTTGCCAGTTTTCGTTTTTGTACTTTAATAAATTGCAGGTCATCGCCGGTTTTTCCCCCGGTAATTTTGAGTTGCGCCGACGAATACTTCGGATCTTTCCGGAGTAAAATAAAGGCATCAACCAATACGGCTAATCCGTTTTCTTCGCACATCCGCGAGAGATAGCCAATCACAGGACCCTTTTCAGTAACCGGTTTTGGCAAATAATCAGATGTATCAACGCCCAGATGCACAGTCTGCATTTTGCGTTCAGGAATCACCATGCGCTGATGAATTTCAGTAGAAAAAAAATCGCTGACCGGAATAAAAACATCCACATCTTTTCCACGTTCACTCATCAAATCCCAGACTTCTTTGCGAAAATGATCGTCCATAGCATCTACCCACACATCTTCGTCCTGAAGTGAGCAAATCACGGCAATATTCATCCGCTGTTTAATCCGATGAGCCAAACCCAGCAGTAATGCATTTGACAGATGAACCACGTCGGGTTTGGCCTTATCAGCCAGCCAATCGACCAATCGTTCCAGTTCTTCTTTTTGGCCGCCATCTTCGCCCAGCAACATCGAAATCGTCATTCCTTCCAGACCTTTGGCACGGGTTGAACCGGCTTTCCGGGCAGCCATTTCCAGCACTCCTTTCGAATCGAGCGCGTGTTCGACAAAAGCAGGCATGTGCCTGAAAATCGGGAATTGCTGCTTGAGGTAGAGGTTTACCGCTCCATAGAAAACCGGTACCTCGTCCAAATCGTGAGCATCGTCGAAAATAGGCAGGTACAACGGCACTTTGATGACCTGATGCCCCAAATCTTTCAGTGCCCGGATGTATTTGCTGTCGCGCATGCAGTTTCCGCAGTAAAAACTACCACCTGAACCCGGAATGATGTGTGCGATTTTCATAAACAGTATTTCTAAATTTATTGAGTAACATACAAATCTGCAAAATGCGCAATCGTACCCGGACCAACCCATAATCCAATCTTCCCCTCAGCATTCGGTCCCATTTTCAAGTCGTTTACAATCAGACAAGGCTGAGCGCTGTCGTGAACATACAATTTAGCCTTATCTCCATCGACCACAATTTTCACTTTCGTCCAAACACCGGGCTCCAAATCCACATAACTCTCATATTTTTCAGGAAATTCCTTACGCAACCTTTCCCATGGATAATCGGGATAAGAGATGTATTGAACTGAATGATTGCGTCTTACCTGATCGTTCGCCCGTCCGTTGGCCGGACGTAAATAAATACATTCGTATTTTGTATTGTCATCTTTAATCCGGAATGCAATTCCGACAAATCCGCGAGCTGTTTCCGAAGCATTCGCCATGGTATTTCCGGCAAGATTAATCTCTATGGTTCCGTTTTTAAATGAGGAATAATTAATTTTAAGAAGCTTTAAATCTGTATTGTTTCCTGAATCAAAAACTTCAAGCGACGCTTTACCGAGATATTCTTTTTCAGAATATTTTACATTTAACGGCACCAAATTAGCACTTGAATTCAGCGGAATCATCTTTTTCTGCGCCTGAACAAAGTTGACAAACAGCAGGAACAGGACTTGCGACAAGATTAATACTCTGGTTTTCATAGCTATAGTTTTAGTGATATTTTCTCCTGTTTTACATCGCTTTGCAACAAACGATATTACCCAAAAATATAAATCCGTCCATCGCCGGCACCAACTACAATTTTTCCTGAAACCACAGCCGGACTTCCCACGATCGGACTTCCCAACTCATATTTCCAGAGTTCAGCTCCGGTTTTCAGATCATGAATATACAACATTCCATCCATGGTACCAGTAATAACTTTTCCGGAGGCAATCACCGATGATGATTCAACCCGGTTAGCGGTTTTTACCTTCCAGACCACTTTACCCGTATTTTTATCGAAACAATAAATGAACTTATCCTGATTTCCGATGACAATGAAATTTCCACTTAGGGCCGGAGACGCGATGAAGGGTAGATTTTTCTCTTTATCGTCATAGACCCAGGTAATTTTGCCAGCTTCCAGATCAATGCAAAAGAACTTTCCTTCATAATCACCCACATAAACATATTTGCCGTCAATCACCGGCGAGGAAGCTACATAGGTTTCCACTTTAATTTTCTTTAACACCTTTCCTGTTTCGATGTTCACCAAATGGACAAAACCATCGCAACCACCAAAAACAGCATTTTTACCATAAAGCGCCGGAGCACCATTAATATAATTGTCCGATTCATACCGCCAGATGCTGTCGCCTTTGGCAAACCCAACGCAATGAAGGTTATAATCGTAACTTCCAATAACCAACCGATACTGACTCCCGACTTTCAACCAGTTGGCTGAACCCATGATTTGATTGTCAGTCGTGTATTTCCAAATTTGTTTGCCTGTCTTTTGGTCCAGTCTGAAAAACATCCCATCCAGGGAGCCAAATATGACCGATCCATTTAACAGCAGGGCCGGAGCTTCGATGGCATTTCCAGAAACAAATTTCCATTTCAGTTTTCCGTCAAAACCAATGGCATACATGGTTCCATCAGTCGATCCGCAGAAAATAGTCTGTCCATCAACCACCGGTGAGGCTTTGATGTCGTCGCCCGTTTGAAACGAAGACAACAATTTCGGTTTGTCCGGAAGATTAGCAGAAGTTGCACCGGTAAGCTGCTGATTGCCGCGAAAAATAGTCCAGGGCTGTGCCGAAAGAAAGCCTGAATATAGAATTGACAGAATAACCAGAAAATGCGATTTTTTCAGAACCATTGGATGAAGATTTCTTTTTTTTTATCTATAAGATTTCAAAACGGTTTATATACTAAGAAACGGTTTAAAATTTATTCTTTTGCCCGGAGGGCATCAATGTCAATAGAAATAAAAGAACAAAAATATATTGTCCGTTAGGACATTTACAGATATTTGATTAATTCCCTACGGGAAATCTGGTTTAATAATATGCCCTTCCTATTGATATTTATCTCCTATGGAGAAAATTTAAACAATCCCGAAGAAGCTTAACCTACTTTTTCAACTCAAATTTTCTGCTTGTAGATTCTACCGCAGTGGGAAAATCAGCCGGGACTGGCAGCGTTACTTTACCGGTTGCAGCCCATTGTACTCCTCGAACGAAAGTGGTGATAAAACCTACTCCTTCGCAGGAATAATCATCGTGTCCGAGTGTAGTATGAAAGATACGTCCTTTCCCATAAGTCAATACCATCAGAACTGGTTCGTGGCGGTCAGTTGGCGCCTTTCCCGACATATCTTTCCCTGTAGCCAAAACAATCATGTTCTCGCCCGGACCACGTAATTTCGCATAACATTCATCCTTGGCAGTCAACCAAACCTTCGGCATACCTTTCGTAATTGGATGGTCGGCAACGCGTATGGTCACCGGAATGATATGCTGGGGTCCATGTGCTCCGGCACCACCTGGAGAAGAATCCCGAACCAGTTCGCCTTCGTTGGTATAATAAACGTAAGGTCCGTTTTTTTCGTTTCGGTCACCCCAGCCTCCCAGTCCAATCATTTTATTGTATTCGAGCCAGGTTGGAAATGAGTTATCAGCAGCGTGTACCGAGACAAAACCACCTCCTGCCTTCATAAATTTCTCAAGGGCCTTTTGTGTAGTTTCCGGCCAATCGGCAGCTCTCCACCCAAAATTGGAAACTACCACATCATATTTTTTAAACGAAAGAATAAAATCAGGATCAGATTTTGGTTCCTTCAAATCCTGTGTTTCACCAACATCTGCCAAAGGAAGATATGCTTTTTCACGTCCTCCCATCCAGGTGAACTTTGTTCGTTTGATATCCACCGAAAACAAACCTGTTTCTTCCAGGTATTGCTTCATCATGATGGTTGATTTAGGCCATACTTCGTGGTTATTCTGACCGTCAACAATGAGTACTTTTATTTTCGCCCCAACGGTAAGCGAAACCAACAGAATACAAAGAATACTTAAAATAATTGATCTCATAACAGGTTATTTAGTTGAATTAGATTTGCTCTTCTGCATTAAACATGGCCAGCGCCCCGGTCGGACAAGCCTTTGCAACAATTTCTGATGTTTTCTCCAGTCCCTTTTGAACGCTTTCGTTGAACGGAACGCCCACTTTTACATCGAAGCCACGGCCAATAAATGTAAAGCCAAATTCTTCCTGATGCTGACGCGTTAACCGAACACAGATGCCACACTTGATGCACTTGGATGGTTCGTAAACAATTCCTTCGCGGTGAATAAATTTCTCCACATGAAATCGTTCTTCGCTCTGAAAGCGCTTCTGAACAGCATGATAACGGTCAGACAATTCGCGCAACACGCACGACTCCGGATTGCGGCAATCGCAGTGCATACAGCGTTTGGCTTCCCGAATGGCTTCTTCACGGGTGAAACCTGCCTTTCCAGCTTTTTGGCGCGGTGCAGATTCGGAATCTTTTTTATACTGAATAAATTCTGCTTCAGCCAATCGTCCGAATTTGGAATTAAACCGCTCCGGATATCCTGAAACTTCGGCAGTTTTGAAATAATTATCGATAACAGTTGCCACCTCTTTTCCCTGGCCAACTGATCGTACAGCCAGTTTCGAAGTACGAACCGAGTGCCCAATAGCAAAAACTTTGGGTGAAGACGTTGAATGACTTGTCTTATCTACAATAATTCCAGCTTTAGTAACCTTAAGTCCGAACGCAGAACTTCCCTCCGGAACGGTTCCACTTGATACTATAACCGCATCAAATTCGCTCTGCAATTCCACAAAACGGCTATTGTCAATCGCTTCATTTAGCCGTATTTGAACACCTGTTGCCACAATTTGAGCCACTTCCTGTTCAACTACTTCAAAAGGTAAAATTTCCTGATCAATCTGAAGCAATTCACCGCCAGCTTTGCTGTTCTTTTCGAAAATCACAGCCTGATGACCTTTAATCTGCAAATAATAGGCAGCAGCCAATCCGGCGGGACCGGCACCAATTACAGCTACTTTTTTCCCTGAAAGTTCCGCCAATTGCGGCTGATATGGCTTTTCTGTTTTTAAATCTTCGTCGCCAACATATCTTTTCAGCAAACAAATCGAAACCGCTTCGTCAACCTGTTTGCGGCGGCAGCCAGCCTCACATGGAGCCGGACAAATTCGCCCCAGAATGGCAGGCAGTGCAATATCTCGTTTCACCACTTCCAAAGCTTTGGCAAAATCGCCTTTGGCAATCAGGCGGTTCATCAGCGGAATATTCATGTGTGCCGGACAAACCAACTGGCAAGGCGCTTCGCAATCGCCCACATGTTCGCTCAAAAGCAGTTCAAGTGCCGCTTTCCGCGATTCGATGGTTTCCTCATCGCAGGTGATAATGTTTTGTCCTTCAAAAACCGGAGTAGAGCACGAGGCAAAGAAACGTCCGTTTTTGGCATCTTTCACCAGGCAAATCATGCAGGAAGTGAAATGTTCTGTTCCTTCCAGAAAGCACATGGTGGGGATCTCAATTCCAACGGATTTGGCAGCCTGCCAGACTGAAGTGCCAGCAGGAACTTCAAAGGAGTGATTATCTATAGTAAGTTTTATCATAAATTCAAAGCAAAATGAGAAAGGCAAAAGTTAAAAAAATAACCTTACTTTATCTCCTGTTCATATTTTCGTTTTTATCTACATTCTCGTTGCGGCGCATATAGCGCAAACGTTTCAATCGTGTTCTGTAGATGCGCCTTGTGTTTTTCTGCATCGTTTTCCACGGGTTAACACCCGTGGTTATTCAAATTCAACTCTTTCAGAGTTATAAAATATAAACTCAATAACCAATTTTCAATATCCAAAACCTTCGCGACCGAATCCTGGAACTTGAAACCTGAAACCTGTAACTACAAGATCTCCACTGCATCAACCGGACAAACCTGCCTGCAGGCATCGCATTTGATGCAGAGGTCTGTGATGACTTCGTGCTTTTCATGTGGTTTGAACAGAATCGCTTCGGTCGGGCATTTCTGCGCACATTTGGTACAGCCTATACACAAATCGTTGATCTGGTATTTGATAAGGCTCTGACATTTACCCGATGGACATTTGCCATTGATATGTGCAATGTATTCCTCTCTGAAATATCTCAAAGTTGACAAAATCGGATTCGGTGCCGATTTTCCAAGACCACACAAACTTCCTTTCTTTGTCCAGCTTGCCAGGTATTCCAATTCGTCCAAATCTTTTTCGGAACCTCTCCCGGTGGTTATTTTAGTAAGGATATCGAGCATTCGTTTGGTTCCAACACGACAGAATGTACATTTCCCGCAGGATTCATTCTGGGTAAACGACAGGAAATAGCGGGCAATATCCACCATGCAATCGTCCTCGTCCAAAACTACCAACCCGCCGGAACCCATCATTGCACCCACTTCGAGCAACGATTCGTAGTCGATGGGTGTATCGTACAATTCAGCAGGGACGCAACCTCCGGAAGGTCCGCCAATCTGCACCGCTTTAAATTTTTTGCCATTCTGCACTCCACCGCCAATTTCTTCGACAATATGGCGAACGGTTATTCCCATCGGAACTTCAATCAGTCCGCCACGATTCACTTTTCCGGCGAGGGCAAACACTTTGGTGCCTCGGCTGGTTCCGCGTCCGATTTCGGCAAATTTGTCCGATCCTTCGCGTATAATGTAAGAAACCTGTGCAAAAGTTTCGGTATTGTTGATCAGCGTGGGCTGTTTCCACAAGCCGCTCACCGCAGGAAAAGGCGGACGTATGCGTGGAAATCCACGTTCGCCTTCGATGGAAGCCATCATGGCCGACTCTTCGCCGCACACAAAAGCACCGGCACCTTCGTAAATGGTCATGTCGAACGAAAATCCGCTGCCCATGATGTTTTCACCGAGGTAATTCTTTTCCCGACAATAAATCAGCGCTTGCCGGATGCGTTTCACTGCCAACGGATATTCGGCGCGGATGTATAAAAATCCCTGTGTGGCACCCACCGCTTTGGCGGCAATAACTGCGCCTTCAATCACGCGGTACGGATACGATTCGAGCAACATCCGGTCCATAAAAGCACCCGGATCGCCTTCGTCGCCATTCACAATCAGGTATTTTACATCCGATTTGTTTTCAGCAACCAAACTCCATTTCAGGCCAGTTGGGAATCCAGCCCCTCCCCGACCACGCAGTCCGCTATCGTTGACTATCTGTATAATTTCTTCGGACGTCAATTCAGTCAGACAGGTTTTCATCGCTGCAAATCCCTCATGCACTTTGTATTCCTCAATGTCGAGCGGATTGATGATGCCGCGGTATTGCGTCGCGATTGGAATCTGTCGATCCAGAAAATCAGCGACCTGTTTTTCGCGGGCATCGATTGAATACTGTTTTACACCATCCCAAACGGTGTCGGTCTGCACACTCTCGAAGAACTTGTAAACGCTATTTTTCAGCATTCCAAACGTACTTTGAGGTTTAAAATGAGTCGCAATAATACCGGCAATATCTTCAGGTTTCACCTTCGCATAAAGCGTTGATTTTTCGTTCTTCGGAAACACCTCAACCAACGGAACCTGGTGACACATGCCCACGCAGCCCACATTTTTCAGGCTGATTTTAATCCCTGTGTCGGCAATTGTTTCTTCCACTGCCTTTTTTACATCCTCACTTCCGGAAGCCACGCAGCACGAACCCAGTCCTATGCGGATTTCACCCTGAATTTCCTGACCATCCACACTCCGGAACAAGCCTTTTTTAGCTCCTGAAATTCCGGCGTGTTTCTCGAAATCGGCTAACACATTGACAACTTTATCGGAAGCCACATGTCCGTAGGTAATTTCATCGATCTGAACCACCGGCGCCAAGGTACAGCACCCAAGGCATGATACTTTTTCGATGGTATATTTTCTCGAAGCATCGGTTTCTTCGTGTCCGGTCAGGTTAAAATGACGACGAAAAGCATCGTAAACCTGTCCTGCACCTTTCACGTGACAAGCCGTTCCGACACATACTTTGATGATGTGCTCGCCAACGGGCTGCATCCTGAATTGCGAATAAAACGAAGCCACCCCGACAATCTGTTCAGGAGTGATTTCGGTTTTTTCGCAGACGTATTTCAATGCTTCCTCCGGAAGGTAATTGTATGTATTTTGAATCGCCTGCAAAATCGGAATGACGGATTTTCCCTCCACACCCTTCTCAGCGATAATCTGATCAATAGTTTGTTGTATGTTCGTTTCGTTGTTCACTTTTCGTTTTTTTGATCCTGTCCGTCAGCTAAAGCAGACGGCAAAGAATATCATCTCAATTATCCAGCGTTTCATTTATTCAAGAAGCTGCCTATCCTTTGCCGTTGGCCTAAGCCAACGGACATGCAGCTACATCTACTATTTTCCCAGGCAATACAAATTATTCATTCCCCTCAAATAAACCCGTCCATCCTGAAATACAGGCGAGCAAACAGCTTTTTCACCCAATTCGGATGTCCCGATCAACTGATAATCTTTGGTTGCTTTCACAATGTGCGTTTTGCCCGACATATCGGTGATGTAAACCTTTCCATCGGCATAAATTGGCGACGAATAAAAGGCATCACCATATTCCTGATCCCATAATTTCTCACCGGTTTTAGCATCAATGCAGGCAAAAACACCGTAGGTTGTAGCTATAAAAACCAAACCGTTTATTGCTAAAGGGCTCGAAACTTCAGGCAAAAACTCATCGGCTTCCCAGGCAATTTCAGGTGTTCCACCACCAATTTTAATTCCGACTAACTTGGCATATTCGTTGGCTGCAAATACCATTCCGTCTGCATATCCGGCCGATGGTCCAACTTCTCCGGAAAGACATGCAATGTTCCAAAGTTCCTTTCCCGTTTGCGGATCGTAACCATTTACATTCGGATTGGTTGTTAAAATTACTTCTGTTCGGCTTCCAGTATTGACCAATATTGGCGACGACCAGGATATTTTAGAATTACGGGCTGTTTCCCAAGCGGTGGTTCCTGTTTGGGTGTCTAAAGCCATTAATTTTCCTGAACGGTTGGTATCGTATTGAATCAGCAACTTGTCTTTGTAAACGATAAGCGAAGAACCATGTCCGTAGTGATTATCGGGAACGCCCAAATTGCGCGCCCACAAACGTTTTCCGCTCATGTCCAAAGCAATTACATCGCCGGTAGCAAAAATGGCAAACACCGCACGACCATCAGTAGCCATAGTTGGTGCAGCCAAACCAGTATCAGCCGTTACCTTGGGCGCTGAAGCCGGGGAACCTTGAATGTTGTCAGCAGCGGCTTCCCAAAGTAATGTACCGGAGTTTTTATCGTAGCAATAAACCACGCGAGCCTGAGCATCGGCGCCGGTCACAAACAACTGATTACCCCAAATGATCGGCGAACTGAAACCGGCTTTCGGAACTTTTACTTTCCAGACTACATTTTTCCCGCCAGCGCCATTCCATTCGGTTGGTGTGTTTTTCTGAAATGCAACGCCATCTCCCTGCGGACCGCGGAAAAACGGATAGTTTGCTTTCAACTCTGCCTGAGTTGGCAAACCTGCAGGTCTTGCTGCAACTTCAGCAGAAGACTGTACTTCAGCGGTTTCCGAAGGATTAGCCGGAGCAACATTTTCAGTAGTTGCATTCTCATTGGTGACCGGAGCAGCCAACTGTGCTGTTTGTTCGGCCGGGGCAGAAGCCTGTTCTGCACTTGCAACCGGAACCGCTGGAGGATCTTCTATGGCAACAATATTTTCGTTCACCATGTATTCTTTGAGCGAATTGGATGATAAAAATCCGGAGACCAGAGCCAGCACAACTAATCCGGAACCGACATAAATGACCCACTTCTGTGCCACCAGTTTATCCAGCCCCTGTACCTCGTTGGCTCTATCAATTTCGTTCAGTTTTGATTTGGCCGACAACACAAAGCGGATGGCCAAAATGGAAATAATGATTCCAAGAAACATGAGATAGCTGCCTGTCCGAATTTGCCACTGACTAGTGAAATACGCTTTTCGGGCCATCAGATCGAAGGCACGAATTTCAGCTTTCAGGGTTTCGTCCGAAGGGTTTTCGCTTAATCGTTTGACCAAAGCCGGGATGGTTTTGTTGTCAATCGGCTTATTCAGTTTGGTCTGAACAAAATTAGCAATTAGCAAAACAGCCATGATCAGGGCAAATCCTGCAGCAATCCATGCAATGCGTTGTGCCAGTTTAATTTTATCGTTTTTTGAGATGCTCATTATATTTTGAAAATAGATTTTAGATTTAATACGATTCTATTCAACATTCAGGCTATTCCGTCCGAAATTTGTTTTCTACTTTTATTATTATTCTCCGCGGACGGATTTCATGTTTTCATTTCCCTGGGGCTTCACCCCGGGTTACCAATATTTCGCTCCTATCGGAGCTAAAAGCATCAAATCGCAAGTCCAACCTGGAACTTGAAACCTGAAACTTGGAACTTTTATTCTTTCTTCACCGGGCAATAATCCATACACCGGGCACAACTCAGGCAATTTGTTTTGTTGGGTTCCCAATCTTCACGTTTCCTGAATTTCGACAAATTTATCAGGCTCGTTCCAATTACCAATCCCATGAAACCTCCTAATATCCACCCACCCAGATAGAACTGACGGCGAATTGCATCAGCTTCCTGCACTAACTGTTCAGTCGATTTTCCGGAGCTCATAAAAGTACGGACATCAATATTTTTAGCATCATTCTTTACTTCAGGATGCTCCACAATTTGCTCGGCCAAATAAACGGTTTGATTGAATCTGGACAGTGGCACGTGCATCATCGAACCGGCAAACCCGCCAATTCCGATCCACAATGGCAGAAGCACGAAATAAGTCATCAGGCGGTTCACATTACTGCGGCGTTTTCCTGTTTCAGCAACAGGTTCGTCAATGGCTCCAAACGGACAGGAATTGGAACACAATTTACATTGAATACATGCTGCCGGTGTAATGGTCATATGTTTCGACGAAAACTTCGACATCCAACCGAGCAAAACACCATACGGACAGAAGAACCGGCAGTACGGACGGGCAACAAACACGCCAACTGCCAGAAATAAGATTCCAAGAATTAACATGTTGTATGGTGCATCGAACCTGAACAGACCGACAAACGGATCGTACCGGCAAATGATAAATTCGGACTTGGTTGCTACATACAAAACAGCCAGACCGAGATACAAATACGGAATCAGACCCAATACTTTTTGAATCCATTTTGGTAATTCAATTGGCTTTAGAACAACAATGTCCTGAATCGCTCCCAACGGACAAGCTCCGGCACAAAATGTCCTTCCGAAGAAAAGAGAAAAAACAAGCGGCAATAGAAAAAATAACAAGGCAGTGAGCGGAATGGCATAAGTCGGATCGATGATTCCGAGAACCACATTTTGAATGGAACCGATGGAACAGATACAACCTTCGCGGTAAAAACCGAAATACAACAGGGAAAATATAGAAGTCCAGAAAACTCCCTTTCGGGAACGTTTTTTCAGCACAAACCAAGTTACGACCGATAGAACAACCAGTAAGACCAACACATCCAGATATTCCAGAAAAATCATCCGGGGTGAGGCTGCAGTGGTTTGTGGCTGCGTATAACCCGAATCAAATTCAGGCTTTGGAAACCGTTGTTTGGCATCGGCAGCAAAAGATTGAATTGCAGTAAAAAGCAATATCGAAATCAGTAAAAAGTATCGTTTAAATTGGTTCATATATAGTTTCAAGTTCCAAATTATTTTTTGTTACGAGTTGCGGGATTCGAGTTACGGGTTCAAAACACAAAACCTGTATCACGTAACTCGCAACGCGTTCTTATCCTTTCTTCTCTTCCCCTTTTTTACTTCCTCCCTTTGTAAAGTCGCCTTTAATTAAGTACGGTGTATCAGCCGGAACACGCTGAAACGCATCAGCCGGACAAACCCGTGCAATGGAGCAATCGTTGCAGTTTTTGCACAAATCGTGTCGTACCTGCAAATGCAGCGATCCATTGCCAAAGGAGGTACAGCCTGCCACACATTTAGCACAGCCTATGCACAAATCTTCTTCAATGACGTATTCGAAATACGGCTCCTCAATATACCTGCGTTTAATCGCTGCAGTTGGGCAAAGCTGATTCTCGGCCGCCGTACTGCGGGCATTCGAATCAGGTTTCAGGTACCCACCACACAAGTCGCAGTATCCGCATAAGTCGTAAGCATGTACACATTTTACTGCCGAAGGTGTCATTACACATTCGTTGGCACAACGTCCGCATTGCACACATTTAAACGGATCGAGCTGCCACACCAGATCTTTCGATGTTGATTTCAGAAGCGAAACGCCAGCTATTCCACCGAGCGAAACTGCCAGTGCCATCTGCATTCCGCTTCGGAGAAACCGACGTCGTTCTATGCTTTTGGGTTCTTTTTTATCGCTCATCGTCTTTGTATTTTTTTGCCTGATCCAATGAACAGGCCGCCAGTTTCTGACATTTTTTGCAATACTGATTGTCGGCGCAACCTTGCAGTTGAACGCGATTTTCGGTTAGTAAATATGCTGAACCGCCGATCATTGCTGACAGAAAAGTAAGCTGTGCTGCCTTTCTGAAAAAATCACGTCTAGTATTTTGAGCATTCATATTATCATTCTTTTCAGCGTTTTCGCTATTCCTTTTTCTTTTCAAAAATTCGTATTTGCTGACGTTCAAAATCAAGCGCAATCACACGGTTTTGCTTGTCAACAGTAATATCCGGAGCCAATGAACCATCAAATGCGGCGGGTGGTGCAACAATCCCTATAAACTGCCCATGCTGATCGTAAAGTTTTATACGAGGCATCCCTTTTTCGCTGGTGATAAATGAATTATCATTCAAAATCGCAAAATGAGCCGGATTGCAACATCCACTAAATCCTTCAATTTTCAAACTGGTCACTCCCCATGAAGTACGTAACGAACCATCTTTGTTATAATTTTCGAAGGTATGTCTTCCAGTATTGGCTGCCCATAAGAGTCCGTTATCATCAATCGCCACATCAAAATACGGACTGGGAATGATAAATCCGGGAATTTCTTTTTGATCATCCTTCTCTCCTATTTTCTGAATGGATTGTCCACTTGAATTATAGTTATGAATAATCCGGTTTCCCGCATCGGCCACATAAACATTTTCTCCTGAAGTTGTAATCGAAGTGAAGATTGCCCTGTCGCCGAGCGAATTCCAGCGTTTGACCAGTGTTCCGTCCTGATCATACATGACCAAGTAACTGGTCATCCCAATCCAAATCTGTTGGTTCTGGTCAACGGTTACACAGGTAGCGGTATCGATTAATTGTTTGCTAAAAATAAGTTTCCCTGAATAGTTGAACTTTTGTAATTCCTTTCCATTGGCTACAATGATGGTTGAATCGAAGACTGTGATTCCTGCCCATAAATCAACCTTAACCGGAAAATGCAATTTCTCGACATAAAGAATCTTGGTGGAATCTACTTTCCGATATTCATCAATATTGTATTCGTAAGGATTTTCTATATTTTTTCCGGCCTTTTTCCCGATAAAATCTTTCCCAATAATGACTACAATAGCCACGGCCAGAACGATTAACACGATATTTACCAGTTTCCGGTTCATAATTTTATTGACTTACTTTTACACCATACATCTTTTTCGCATCGCGCAACAGCAAAAATCCATCAGCCAAAGCCATTGGCCCCCAGGCATCCTGCCCGTCGAACAACTTTTTCTGAGCCAGTTGAATGTACTTTTTACTGTCGGGTTTAATCATAGTCAGCGTCCCGTCGTCGCTTAGCACAAATAGCTTGTTATCGGCAATCAGGTAAGGTCCAAGACCAAAACGTCCATCCTTTCCTGAAGTCCAGATCACTTTGGTTACATCAGCCGGATCGACACAAATCAGTTGATTACGCAATGGCCCGGCATCTTTAGGTTCAATGCCAAGCATCTTTCCGTCCCAAATTACAGGAGTCTGCTGTTCGCAAGCCATTCCATCTTTCGGGAGGTATTGTTTCAATACCTCCACTTTATATTCGCTTCCCGAAGGAGTTACTTTAATCATCATACTTCCGGCTCCATAGCCAGCAGTTAAAAACACTTTTCCATCAGGAAAACAAACCGGCGCAGGAGCCACAACGGCATGGTTCCAGGCTGTCGACTGCCACAGAATTTTTCCTTCGTCGGCACCTTCGGCTGACACGGCCAAAACAGCTCCAACTGCACTGTACACATACATTTTCTTACCATTGAATGTCCATGGCATGATCGATGAATGCGACATTTTAATTCCGCCCGGATTAGGCGTTTCCCACAAAACTTTGCCTGTAGCCATATCCACTGCAATCATTACCGATGTTCCGCCCGGAGCCAGAATTGCTTTGTTTCCGTCAATCATCGGACATTGACCGGTAAACCACAAGGGCACTTCAGTCTTGTATTGCTGAACCATGTCCATTCCCCAAAGGAAGTCGCCAGTTTCACGTTTGACGCACATCACATGGCATCGCGGACCAATAGTTAACACATAGTCAGCAGTTACTGCCGGAACAGTTCGCGACATCCCGTGGTTACGCTTCAGGCTTACTTTGTACGAACGTCGCCAAAGTTCTTTCCCATCTACAATTGAAAAACAACGCAAGGCATCTTCACGGGTCGCTTCATCATAATCCATCACATACACCATTCCCTCATAAATGGCCGGACCAGCATGACCTTCGCCCAATTCAACCGACCATTTGATTTCGGGATCAGCATTCGTCCAGCTATTTTTCAGTGGTACAGAATTTTTTACAATATTGTCGTAATCAGCCCCTCTGAATCGGGTCCAGGTTCCCTTTAAACCTGAAGTAGAAGCGGCAAATGATTGAAATTTTTCCCCGATCTTAACCGGGGGTCCAACCGAAGCTGAGTCCGCACCTCGATTGTCGGCGCCAGGCATGCTTTCTGCAAACTGATTGGTCGGATCTTTCAATAGAAACCAGAAGAACAACACCGCCATCACGGCGACAATTGACCACAGAATATATTTGATGTTCTTTTCCAAAATTTTAATTTTCCTTATTTAGTTTCATTTTTGATCGTAAAATCAATTCCGTCCGAAAGAGTAATTCTCTTTTCAAAACACCTTACCACGGACGGCTTTTTAGCTTTTCCTTAAACCCGGGGTTTCGCCCCGGACATTGATATTATTCCCCAACAGGGAACCAACCCTGACAAAATTTCAATTTTAGGCACTCCAAACTTTAGCACACTCCGAACTAATTTTTTAAATCATAAACCATCAGGTTTTCACCGTGCCGAACATATAATTTTCCATCGAAAATAGCAGGATGCGCCCAATGCGGACCTTGTCCTTTATTGACCTTAAATGAACTGACCACATCAAACTTCTCCGGATTTGGCTTGACCAACGCCAGATTACCCGATTTTTCCTCGTAGCAATACAGCATTTCGTCAGCTGAGATGATTGGGCCTTTACAAAACCATTTTGTTTCATATATGGTTTTGCCTGTATTCCAGTCGGCGCAAATCCAATTGCCGGTTGAATTATTGATCCAGTTCGAGCCATAAATAAAATCGCCAACTTTAACTACGCCGCCCATGTGACAGTCAAATTCCGGATTCATCCATTTTACTGAAACGGAACGGCCGTCAGCTGCCAAACTGAACATTATTGCCGGGTGATCGTAACCGCTGGTCACAAAGATCTCGTTGTTGTAAAAAAGTGGTGTATTCATGTTTCCCCCTTTGCCCGTCTCTCCGGTGTGATGTTGCATCAGGTTATAGTTCCAGACAATTTCACCATTTTCAATGTTGATTCCCATCAGGTCATTGGCTGTTTGTGCCAGCAAAAGTTTCAATCCTGCTTTTTCTATGATCACAGACGAAGCATAAGCACGGGTTCCGCCCATACTCTTTGTTTTCCAGAGTAATTTACCATCTGTTTTATTCATGGCAATTACCGATGTTTCTTCACCCCCTGTCACATAAAATACAGCTTTATCAGAAATAGCAACCGACTCGGCAGTACCCCACCGATGTGGCTCTCCTTTATAATCATCGTTGGCATTAATACTCCAAATCAATTTTCCCGCAACAGCATCAACGCAAACTACTTGCCCAATTCCGCTAACCAGATAAATCCGGTTATTTTCAATGGTAGGCGTGCTGCGTGTTTCCGGATAGCTAAGAGGCCAGGCCCTTCCATAAATAGTTTCCCATTTTTTCTTCCCATTCATTTCGTAAGCCGAGACTACATCAAGGGTATCTTTTCTTCCGGATACATAAATTGTATTCTTATAAACCACCGGCGAAGAATAGCCATTTCCGATATCACTCAGTTCCAGAAAAAACGCAGGACCATTTTCAGGCCAGTTTTTCAGGAGATTTTGATCAGGATAAACTCCGGAACGGTTTGGTCCGCGCCATTCTGCAATTTCCTGGGCAAACAAGTTTCCTGTAAGAAAAGAAATCAATAAAAATATTTGCAATTTCATCATTGAACCATTTAATAATTTACGATTTGACTATTGACAATTGACCATTAAAATATTAACCAGTAAATAGTTGAATCGTAAATGGAATATATTATGCCTTAATGTTATATACAAATAACACATCGCCATGACGCAGATACAGTTTTCCGTTTGCAATGAATGGATGCGACCAGAATGGGCCTGCTCCTCCCTGCAATTTAAACGAGCTGATAACCTCAAAGCCTGATGGACTTGGTTTTACCAAACCTACATTTCCCGATTTTTCTTCCAGAATGTATAAAAGTCCCTCATCATATACCAACGCACCTTTGGTTCCCCAATCAGATTCGTATTTTACTTCGCCTGAATTCCAGTCCATACAAACCCATTTTCCTTTGCTATTACTTTCCCAGTTGGAGCCATAGATGAAACCATCCAACTCGATCAATCCGTGGTGATGGTTATCCAACGTCATGTTGCTCCATTTTTCGGTAACTGATTTTCCGTCTTCACTCATGGTGACCATTACATTTCGGTAATCGTAACCCATCGAAAGGAAAATGTCGCGTCCTTTATAGGTTGGTGTATTGGCCCAGATCAATCCGGGTTGATCCCATTTGGCACCATCCCAATATTTAAAAGTCCAGACAACTTTTCCAGAAGCCGGTTCAAGGGCTATTAAATGAGTTCCGGTTGCGGCCAAAACATATCTGAAGTTTTCGTATTCATAAATAATTGGAGAAATATAACAACGGGGTCCGCCAACTGATTCGCTTTGCCAAACCGGTTTTCCGGTCATTTTATCGAAAGCAACGATGGAAGTTTTGGCTCCTCCGGGAGAACAGATCACTTTATCATCCACGATCAGCGGCGATTCTGAAACTCCCCAGATATGCCATTCGGCGCTGTAATCCTTATCCACATTAACTTTCCAGCGAATCGCGCCGTCAGAAACATTCAGACAAACTAATTCACCAGTTCCGCTGATAATGTAAACGCGGTCATTTTCAATCGTCGGAGTACTGCGGGTATCCGGGAATGATTTGGTCCAGGAACGTCCATAAGCCACTTTCCACTTAACTTGCCCTTCAGGAGTGATACACGATAGGTAATCGAGTGTATCAATCATACCCGTAGCAAAAATGAACTGATCAGTAGCAACAACTGATGAATATCCTTTACCGATTCCTTCTACCTTCAAGAGTAATTGTGGTCCGGTATCCGGCCATTTGGTAAGCAAACCGGTGTCGGTAAATTTCCCATCACGCTGTGGTCCGCGCCACTGAACCGGTTGAGCAATAGTAATGATAACAAACAATAAGAAAGCAATCGATAGGTTTATTCGTTTCATAAATTTATTCAGTTAAAATTTGATTTCTATTTTAATTTTCAATCTAAAGTTTTAAGTATTTGATCGGTTTTGAGGATGGTGGCAAATTCATCCTTTAAGCTGGCTATTGCGGTGTCGTGAATGATTTCGGCTGAAAAAAGCTGTCCGCTCGTGCCTCTTTTGCAAAATGTAGCTACGGCATCTTCAATCAAATAAGTGTCGTAACCCAAATTTCCGGCCATTCTGGTTGTTGTGGAAACACAATGATCAGTGGTCAGGCCGGCGATAACCAGCTTTGTTATTTGGGCTGCATCGAGACGCTGTTTAAGGTCAGTTCCGATAAAAGCGCTGTTTACATTTTTCCGGATAATCACTTCTCCTGAAATTGGTTTCACCACATCCTGAAAATCATTCCCTGGCTGACCTTCAGCAAGCCTGGAGGCTGGATTTGAAGAGCAATGTTTGGCATGAAATACGGGCAATCCCATTTTTCGCCAAAATGCCAGCAACCTACCGGCATTGATTTCTGCATCAGGATTATTTCTTTCTCCCCCCCAATAATCCAGATCATCAAATCCCTTTTGAATATCAATAAGAATCAGTGCCGGTTTATCTTTTATCGAAATCGCCATTTTTGTCTTTTAAAATTCACTAATTCAAAGCCTATGCCGTGTCCAGATTTCCTTATCCTTTTTTCCTGATTTCTATTCCGAAATTTTATAGGCAATCAACATATTTCCATGTCGAACGTACAAAATGCCTTTGTTAATGACCGGGTGAGCCCAATGTTGCTCGGAACCCAATGTCACTTTTGTTTTGCTGATTACTTTTAATCCGGATGGATTGATTTCAGCCATAAATAACTCACCTCTTTCAGAATATCCGATCAGTTTATTATTGGCAGCTATGGCAACACCTTTTCCAACTTCGGTGGAAGCGTATTTCTGTTGGCCGGTTTTCCATTCGATACACTGCCAGCTTCGGCCATTATCGCCCGATCCGTAAATGTATCCATCAAAAAATACGGCACCGCCCTGACGGTTGTCCAAACTTTTAATCTCCCATTCTTTGGTTACTGAACTTCCGTCGGCACTCAGTTTAAGTTTTTCGCCACCTTGTCCCCAACCGCTAAAAACAAATAAACCTCCGTCATGATAAATTGGAGTGTTGGGGTGAACAGCCCATTCATTGGGATGTGCAAAATTCCAAAGCAGTTTTCCGGTTGAAGCATCAATTCCCAATACATGGCTGGCCGTATGGGTTACCAGCAACTGACGCGCCGGTAATTGGATCAACAAAGGAGTACAATAGGCCGATAATTCGCCCAACCCTGAACAATTCCAGATCGTTTCGCCTGTCATTCTGTTCAAAGCCATTACATTATTCGTTTTCCCGCCGGGAGTACAAAACAATTTATCACCGCTAATCAGAATGGATTCGGTAAAACCCCATGTAATATTAATTCCATCCATTTGAGTAAGAAAATCCTTTACCCACAGCGGCTTGCCGGCCTTTGTATCGAGGCAGGTTAATTTTCCATTGCCGGTTAATAAATAGGCCAGATCACCTACAATAGTCGGCGTTGACCGTGTTCCGGGATAACTGGTATCAAACTCTTTTCCATACTGGAACTGACGGAGTTCTTTACCATTCTGATCGAGTACAAATAATACGGCTTGCCCGTTAACCATTCCGTTAATATAAATTTTATTGTTGGCAAACGCAGGAGATGAGAAACCCTGTCCAAGCTTATCAAAGGTCCAGATGATCTGTGGACCCTCAGTGGGCCATTGGGGTAAAAGTTTATCGACCTGATAAATTCCGGATGAATTTAATCCTCGCCAAATGGTTGTTTCCTGGGCATGTGCCATTGTCGATAGAACGACAATCAAAAACAAAAAAGATAGAATTCGTTTCATTAGATTGGCTTAAATTGATTTTTGTAAAAGTATTAAGGATCGATCAGTAATACAACACGATACGATATTTAATCAGGTTCTAAATAATAAGATTCATTAACAAAATTTTTACTGAAAAAATAATGTATGTCGCTGACAGGATGAATTTTAATAGAAATCAATTCATAAACAAATCATCCTGAGTAAAATAGGTAAGTAAATATTTAATACGATCTGGAGAACAATTTGGTCAGTAAATTCGCCTGTAAAGGTTTCTCCATAAAGTCGTCCATTCCGGCTTTAAGGCATTCTTCCTCTTTATCAGAAATATCGTTTCCAGTAAGGGCAACAATATAAACACGTTTGGGTTGTTTGGTTTCCTTTTCAAACTCACGAATCAAACGTGAAGCTTCAAGTCCGTCCATCAAAGGCATCTGCATGTCCATCAAAATCAAATTATACAAATTTTTCTGATGCATTTCCAGAGCTTCCTTCCCGTTTGAAGCAACATCACACTTGACACCCATTTGTTTGAATGTCAATGTCATAATACGCTGATTAATTTTATTATCCTCAGCAAGCAAAACCTTTATATCCCTATTATTTTCCATTTGGATTTCATTATAGAGTCATCCCATTGACCAATTATTTATGGCCAGATTTTAATTTGTAAATATACGGGTTAAGTTAAATATCAAATGAGAATCCTGCTATAAAATAAAAGGCTATTCCAATATTAAAATTCGAAACTCACCATACAGCATATGTGATATGGTGAGTAATCGAAAAAATGGTTAATATATTGAATCTTTATATTCCGGCATAAATTAGCATCCCAATCCCGGTAAAAAAAAGCAGAAACATAATGGTCAGAAGGCCGGTAGTCCCTTTTACCCCTGCAAATTCCTTCCAGATAAAAACACCCCATGACGCTGCAACCAATGTTGCACCTTGTCCTAGTCCATATGAAATAGCAAATCCTGCTTTTCCGGCAGCAATAATACTGAAGGTCATACCCACACACCAGATCATGCCACCGAGTATACCGGTAAAATGTTCTTTCAGGTTTCCTTTAAAATACTGCGAATAAGTAACCGGAACTCCTTCAAACGGCTTCTTCATCAGGATCGAATTAAAAAGAAAATTACTGAGCAGGATGCCCGCAGAAAAGATAAAAACAGCCGTATAAGGTGTCATCAAACCAGCTTCAGGAGTCTCAAAATTGGTGACCATTGACCTTGCCACAAACCGATAAAATAGTGCCATTAATACGCCGCCAACAACCGACAAAACAATTCCTTTGGTTGGTACTTTATGCGACTGTGACGCTTTTTTACGATAGGCCAAAGCATCAAGGATAATAGCAACAGTGATCAATGCTACGCCAATGAAGAGCCAGGCGGCATTTCCCTGTGGATTGGCCATATAATTGACAATAACCCCAAGAACCAAAGCAATCCCGATGCCTACCGGAAAAGCAACCGACATACCGGCGATGGAGATAGCGGCCGCTACTAAAATATTTGCAGCATTAAAAATAATTCCACCCAGCAAAGCACTTCCAACATTATTTAATCCAGCCTGACTGATGTCTTCAACAAAACCTCGTCCCAGCACACCGGTACTGCCTAGTGTAAAAGAGAATAACAAAGACATCAGGAGAATTCCAATCACATAATCCCAATAAAACAATTCGAAACGCCACGATTTCTGAGCCAATTTTTGGGTATTGGCCCACGAACCCCAACACAACATGGTAACCACACAAAGGATTACCGCTAAGGAATATGAACTGACGATATACATAGAAGTAATGATTTTGGTGTTGATAATTGATTTTTAATTTAGGGAAAAAGTCATTGGTCATTAGGAAAATTCCAGGACAGACTTTCCTATTGACTAATGACTATTTTCAGGGTTCGTAAAGCATTAAATCATCCAGAATACCGGCGATTTTCTGATAGGGATATTTATGGACCAAAAAGGAATGATTTGAATTTTTATCAGGGTTCCAGGTGTTCGAGCCATCCGGATTACATACAAAAGTTCCGTTACCAATCACGTAAAAGTAATCTTCAGGATTTCGAACAGCACACAAAACAGCAGTGTGATCCCAAGAATTGCGGTTGACCGATTGCCTGTTTTCGTAGTTCGACAGGCAATAATGATATGCCCATTGAACCGGACTGCCTTTGGTTCCCTGAGTCGCGACCTTATTCCCAGTCATGATTTTTGCACCGATTTCGAAGCCACTAAAAAGAATCGGAGTTGGCCAGTTCTGAAATACATACAAAGAAGCTTTGGCATGTTGGTTGACGTTGAATTCATTTCCTTCCGGAAAACCGCCAGCCATAGCCACCCATTTTTTTACTTTTTTGGCAACCAACTCTTTTCCTGAAAGCTTGCTATATTGATCTGGTCCTGATTTCAGGAGTGTTTCTAGATTGGATAGAAATCCAACTGATGCTATAACCACGCTTCCATCGGGCTGCGAGGAAAGTACCTTCCGGTAAACTTCGGTTGCCGAAGGATAATCCTTGTTGGTTTTCAGTTTAGGCAAATATTTTACAGTCAGCGAATCGTTCCAGTGATTTGGGCATGAAAAGCTTGGTGCGTCCGGCCCGGGAATGCCTATCGGGATGCCTGGTTTCTTAAAATACCTGTTAAAAACTTCGAGTGTTGGACCAATGTAAGGATAACCATCGCTGGCCATGGTAGCCAAAATCTCGCATTCGCCTTTTGCCGCCAAGGCATGAAGTATAGTTATCGCGCCCACATCATCAAAATCGGGCCCCATATCGGAGTCGAAAATAATTTTGACCGGTCCGGCAGTCTTTTGGGCTGAACAATTTTGTTGAAAATCCAACATCAGACTGCAAACAAATAACAGGCAAATAAAATGTTTCATTGCTTATAGGTTATAGGGTTAATGGTTAAATGGTTCACTTCGATACGCTTTGCTACTCAGTGTCCGGGATAATTGGTTAAATGGTTAATGGTTGCGACTGACCACTGATCACTTTTTCTCTTTCATTTTTACTTTTTCCCATTGACTAATGACTTTTTCGTTGTATTCTATTTCTGAAATGAAAACTTGTAATTCTCGCTGATTTTGTCAGCAGTTTTAAAAACTAAAAGTTCAGAGATATAGACATTTGCACCTGCCGATTCTGGACGTTTTTCACCTTTTACCACAACTTTGATGTTATGTTTGCCTTCCTGAAGCCCGGTAATGTGATACAGGTTCATATTTTCATGTTGCTGATTGGCAAAGTTAAAATAGCAATCGATAGTCCGTTTTAAAACCCCATCCACAAAAACATCCGCTTTGCCGCCACCTTTAAACCAATTTCCAACAACCGAAGCGCCTGTTCCCTCAAAGATAAAGGTAATTTCATCACCGACATTTCCGCTAAATCTGGACTGATCTTTTACTTCTTTTTTCGACCAGGAATTGATGTAGCTATAGTTATTCCATTTTCCTTTTAGTTCCACACCTTCAGGAGCAAAAGCATTTATTTTTTTATCAAAAACAAGCTTCGGAAATGCAACTTCCAATAGAAAAGCTTGTGGTGCCTGAACTTTAATCTTCAGTTCCTTTTCAGTTGATTCACCACCATTTTCGACAGCCAGTTTTTGGGCATATGCAATAGTTTTATCAACGGCGATATTGAAAGAGTAGGTCGTATTATCAAACAGGGAATCGCCCATGGCGGTAACAGCCTGCTGATATTCTGAAGGCAATCCTTTTAAGCCTTTGATCACACCAAGCACAGCCATAGCATTTGATGGATTGCAATCCGAATCCTGTCCGCAACGGGTTGCAATTTCCATGGTTTTTGCCGGATCACTATCACCATAAAGTAAGCCCATCACAATATAAGCGCCATTCAGTTTGGCATCGATATTAAATGTTGAACCAGCACCGCAAATCTGTACCTTTCCCCATTTGGCTTCGAGCTCAGCCCAGGCAGCACGCCAATCTGATGGATTATGCTCATGGAGCAAAATCACATCCTTTACGATTTTTGAATAGTCACTTTCTGCCGGAATTGTAAGCAAAGCTTTGTCGATAATTTTGCTGATGTCGCTTTCGAAATAAGCTTCGGAATATAAAGCGGCAACAAACACTCCACCATAAACGCCATCGCCATAATTCATAATATGGCCAATTTTATCGGCAATTTTGTTGGCTGTTTGTGGCATTCCGGGGCACATGAACCCGATATAATCAGCTTCTATCTGAAAATCAATATCGTCGGCATGAATATTATAATCCGGATGACCGGACTGCGGAGGGAAAATACTGTCGAAATAGTTTTTCCGTGCCTGAACATTGGCATGCCACAACTGGAAACCCGCCTTGGCAAATATTTCCTGAAATTTCTTTGCCGGAGCATCAATTCCGTACTTATCCATAGCCATTAAGAACGACAACTGCACATAAATGTCATCCTGCCAGATCGATCCTTTTACATCGGCAGGAACCCATTTGATTGAATCTTCATAAGTTTTACCCTGAGCACGAAATTCAGTCGGTGCTCCGTAAGTTACACCAATCATTTTACCGGCCCAGCCACCGGCAATTTTATCCTTCAGCGTTTCCTGCGAAATAGTTCGAAAATCAGCAGCTGGCTTGGGTGAACAAGACACAATCACCAGAGCAATTGCTGGCAAAATCAAGTTTAATAAATACTTTTTCATGGTCTGTTTATTCGTTTAGTTTGAAATTTCTTTTCGATAAGGTACCGACGACTGCGCTCCAATACGGGTTACTGATATGGCGGCCGCTTTATTTGCAAAAACAATCGCTTCCCGAGTGGTCTTTCCTTCCGACAAAGCAACGACAAGTGCGCCGTTAAAGGTATCGCCCGCCGCAGTTGTATCAATAGCCTCCACTCTTTGAGCGCTGATGATCTCTGATTTTCCGTTTGAGAGCAGAAATGCACCGGCAGCGCCCATAGTGATAATCACCACTTCAACACCTTTTTTGTGCAATAGAGAAGCAGCTTTTAGCGCCGATTGTTCATCAGTCACTTTGACTCCGGTCAGTAGTTCTGCTTCTGTTTCGTTTGGTGTGATCAAATAAAGATTTTGAAGTAATTCGTCGGAGAGAACCGCGGCTGGCGCGGGATTCAGAACTACCTTTTTCTGCTTCTGTGCAGCTAACCGTGCAATGTATTCCACTGTTGGAATCGGAATTTCGAGCTGCATAAGTACAAAGTCCGATTCATCCAATTCGGTAAGGGCTTTATCAAAATCGGCTGGACTAAGCGTTCCGTTTGAACCGGAAGCGACAACGATGGAGTTTTCACCCTTCTGATCAACTGTAATCAGCGCAACTCCACTTGGTTTTTCGGGATCAACAGACACAAATTCAACATTGATTCCTTCGTCTTCGAGTTGCTCAACAGCTTGAATGCCAAAAATATCATTACCTATCTTGCCGACGAATGTGACTAATCCACCAAGACGCGCAGCCGCAACGGCCTGATTGGCGCCTTTTCCACCGGCATTCATTAAAAAACGACCGCCTAAAATGGTTTCGCCCGGTGCAGGAAAATGATGGGTCTTGATCACCATGTCGGTGTTGGAACTTCCGACAACAAGGATTTTTTTCGGATTCATAGCAGGTTTAGTTAGTGAACCAAATTTAACAGTTCTTTATTAAATTGATACCACCAATCCGTAATTTAAACCTTCATTCAACTGTTTCAGGCAAAAAACAAGAAAACACTATAGATTACCAGTTATTTTGAGGAAAGTAAGGACTTGATAATTTCTACCCAAAGCAAATAACCATCGCCAGTCAGGTGAAGTCCATCGTTTGACAGTTGCGGATTCAATCTATCGCTGTCAGCCATTTTAAAACGGCTGTATAAATCAACAAAACCAACATTTTCTTTGGAACACCATGTTTTCAATTGGGAATTTATCCAAATTACATCATCCGTTTTGTTGGTGTGGTTTTTAAAGAGACCAAACGAATCGCTGACTGGCAGAATACTTTGAATATAGATTTTCGTTCTCGGCGAATCCTTCCGAATCAGGTCGGCAATTTTGCAAATATTACTGAAAACTGTGTCTTTTGAAACTCCGCGTGAAAGATCATTGATGCCAATTAGCAAAAAAACTTTGGCAGGTTTCGAGCGGGTTACCTCGCTCAACCTGAACAATACGCCATCAGTAGTGTCTCCGCTGATTCCACGATTTTTAGCTTTTGGATTTCCAAGCAATTCGCACCACTCTCCCCCATCGGTAATGCTGTTGCCCAAAAAGATAATTTCACCTTTGGTATCGGGCAATTTTTCGAACAAGGTGAGGCGCTGGTTGTAATAAGTTCCAAACTTGTTGCCTTGACCAATTGAAATCAATGAACAAAACACAAATACTAAAACTAAAAAGAAAGAAGTTTTCATCGGTTCCTAATTTAAAAACTCAAAGATAACTTTTCGATATTAATCAACCTGCCGGTCAGCAAATTTTGGTTTTAGGGTAATCAGCAAAAGCGCAATTGCCAAGGCAACCGGAATTGCCAACATGGCCAAATCGCGCCCCAAATTTCCTGAATCAGTAGATTTACCCAATAGATTGGTAATAAATGCACCTGCAAAAACACCAGTCATATTCATCAATCCATAACCTGCAGCCCTATGTTTGGGCGATACAAACTGGCAAAGTATAGGCATGTTGTTGGCATCGAACATTCCGTAACCAACGCCAAACAAAACAGCACCACCAACAACAGTAAATAACGATTGTCCAAATCCCAGGAATAGCAGCGAAGGTAAAGTCAGTGAAAGTCCAATGGCACCGGTATAAATTCGTCCACGAAGGTTTCGCATCACCCAACGGTCAGCCAAAATTCCTCCTGAAATAACCCCAATAAACGACGAAACTGCTATAGTAATAGTTGCCATTGGTCCGGCCTTTGCCATTTCGAGACCTAAACTTCCGGAGAAAAGCGTTGGCAACCAGTTTTTGGTCGCCCAGCCGGGAAAACTTGGCGCTGCAAAATAAAACAGAATGACCCAAAAACTTACTGTTCCCAGAAGCATTCCCAAGCTGTTTTTAATCGAAGCAATTCCTCCCAGATTAGGTTTGACAGGTGTTTCAGTTTGATAAGTGGATTTATTTTCTCTCAGAAAGAATATCAATACAAAACTGTACAGGATGCCTGCCAATCCGAAATAATGAAAAGTTTGCTGCCACGAAAAACTATCGGCCACCGTGGCACCAAATCCGCCAAGCGCCTGCCCCATGTAAAGTCCGGTCATGTGAATTCCGATGGCAAGCGAACGGGTTGGTCCGCGATGATAATCGGCAATAAGCGATAATGCTGCCGGAATATAAAGTGCCTCACTCACACCCATCAATGCCCGCAAAGCATACAAATGATCAAAATCGTGAACCAGTCCCATTGATAAAGTTACGGCTGACCAAACAGCCAGACTGCCAACAATCAGCCATTTGCGGTTCACCCGATCGGCAATCAGGCCTGAAACCGGGCTCATCAGTGCATAAATCCAAAGAAATACAGCCATCAGCCGCCCAAAATTCTCGGCAGTCTCCAGCTCTTTAATGTCCGCCATCATCGACACTTTCATGGTCGAAAGCATCTGGCGGTCCATGTAATTGAGCAGAGCCACCATCCACAACAAGGCTACAACCAGCCAGGGATACCATTTTTTCTGTTGAATTTGCATGATTTCTTCCTTTTGTATCAGCTTTGTTTATTCAAAATATTCAACCCTTTCAGGGTTGTGATTCTGTGTTTTTCATTGTCCGTGGGTTTACACCCACGGTTATTCAAATTGAACCCCATCGGGGTTTCATCAGAGCATAAGTCCAAAGGACTTAAATCTGAATAACCGCCGGTGAAACCGGTGGTATGCAATGTTCCTGCATTTTTAGAACCCCAAAGTGGGTTCAATCATTCTTTCCATATCAAATTGATGTCTATCTTCTACTGTCCAGTTGCTCCAGCGTTTTCCAGACCTGGAACAACCCTCGCGGAACGTGGAAACAGCCTTTCCATTTTCCGCCTTTTAAAGGTAGTAAAACTTCACCGCGACGATTCAGATATCCAAACCATTCGTTGTATTCCGGATCTGCAAAATGTGACCAAGTGTAATCGTGAACTTTTTCGAACCATTCCAGACATTCCGGATTTCCGTTGAGCGAATAGCCTTTGATCAGGCTAATGAGTGTTTCAACATGCACCCACCACAATTTCTGGTCCCATTCCAGTTGTTGCGGCGGATAGCCTTTAATGTCGAGGAAGTAGAAGATGCCGCCATATTGTTCGTCCCATCCGTATTTCAAGGTACGGAGCATAATTTCTACCGCCTTATCTGCCAGTTCCGGACGTTTCAACCTTACGGACAAATCCATGATAAACCACATGGCTTCAATCGCATGGCCGGGATTCAGCAAACGACCTTCAAACGAATCGGAAAAACTACCGTCAGGATTTACATTTTCCATGATAAGCCCTGATTTGTGATCGTAAAAAGTATACATCACTTCGTTGATGCAAGTTTCAATGGTTTCCTCAACCAATTCCTTCGGAAGCAGATGCTCTATTTCGAGCGACAGGTTGCACAAAATCATGGGCAATGAAAAACCTTTGAGCGGGCGGGTTTCCGGAACAGCTTTGCTAAACCGTCCTTTGGGATTGGTGCTTCGCTTCAGAATATTATCGAAAGTTTTCTTGGCGATTGCAGCGTATTCTTCATTTCCGGTAGCCTGGTACAACTGGCCAAAAGCCATGGTGGCAAAGCAATCCGAAAAAATATTATATGGTTCAACCAACGGTTTTCCTTCGCGGGTGAGCGAAAAATACCAGTTCAGGTTACCATCGTGGCCGTGTTTTTGAAGAAAGTGTGCCCCATGCAAAGCCATCTCCAGCCATTCGGGCCGTTGTTCTACTTTGTTGTAAAGCGTGGCAAACATCCAGACCTCGCGTCCCTGCAACCAAATAAATTTGTCGGTATCGAACACATTTCCCTGCCGGTCGAGGCAAGTAAAATAGCCGCCAAACTGTTCATCTTTCGAATGGTTTTCCCAGAAAGGAACCACTTTTTGGAGCAACTCATTTTTGTATTGTTCTGCTAATTTTTTGAAATCTTTTTCCATCACAATTACTTTTCAATTTGAATATTAACACCAGCCACATTCGGAGTACGGACGCCCGGACGAACCTCGCCGGAAGGAATTACGATTGTTCCGTTCCATGAAAAAGCAGTAGTTGTAACCGGCGACTCCCCTGCCATTTCGCCAATCTTTTTCCAACTTTTCGAAAGTGTATTGAAAGCCAGTATATCTTTTGAAAATCCGGGATGGCTGGTCAACATGGCATCTTTTTCATTCCAAAGTTTTTGCTTTTCTTCTTCTGAAACTTTTTCAAGGACAGCATTCATGCGTTCCGTCCGGTTAAAGAAAATCCCCGGATCGCCGCCAAACAATACAATGTGATGCGAACCCACGGCAATACCTGTTCCAGCTGAAAGTCCAAGTGGCTTTCCTTCAGAATTAATTTCGCCTTCCTGTGTCCATTTTTGTTTGGAAGGCGTGTATTTCCAGACACTGCTCAAAAAAGCGGAAACTTCGGAAGTTTTATTCCGGCCACCAATCACGTAAATGCAGGTTTCGGTGCTGTCGTTCTGACTCACTACTACGGCATGCGAAAGTGCAACCGGAAGCTCAGGCAAAATCCGCCATCCCTTTTCGGGTTGATTCAGGTCGAACGAATAAAAAGCTGATGTTGCTCCTTCTGAAGTCAGTCCTCCGGCTACAAAAATTGTAGAATCAATCAGGGCTGTACCTGCAGACGAGGTTGCAACAGGCAATCCCGGCCAACTCGTCCGTTTAACATTTCCATCCTGAAACGAGAACAGGAAAACATCATTGATCGGGCTATCCAAATCTTCACCTCCAATGCTCACAACTCCTTGTGAAATTGAAAGACAGGCTGGATAAGCCATTGCGAAAGGCAATTTTTCTGAAGACTGTTTCCACAAAAAGCTGCCTGACGCTGTTTTCTCCATCAGGAAAATTTCATCGTGGTATTTCTTTTTACCACCGCGCCACGGCAATCCGTCTTCGAAATTGGCACCGCCGCCAACAAAAACAAAGTTGCCATGCGTTCCCGCAATCGGTCCTGCAAGCCCAGGCTGAACGGAATCGCCTACAGCGGGCGGTATGGATGGAAATTCAACGCCTTTCAAGCTAATCTTTTCTGAAGAATTTGAAATACAAGAGTTTTGAGCCAAAGTTATCATCACAAAAAGAATAGGCAACAATTTATATCTTCGAAAACAACTCCTGCATATTGAGTAAATTGACATCTTCTGCAAATTTTTCATAGTTTTTAGCTGACATATTTTTGACCGGCAAACGGAATTGTCCGAAATCCAATCCAATGTATTTCATGTAAGACTTGCCAACCGAAATGCCACCATACTTACCAAGCAACCGGATCATATCGATGGATTGTTGCTGCAACTTGCGGGCAGAAGCCAAATCGCCTTTATCAAAAGCTTCAATCAGTTGATAATAAAGCGGAGCAGCATAATTGAAGGTGCTTCCAACAGCACTGCGGCTTCCGAGAACTAAGGCAGAAAGCATATTTTCGTCGCGCCCCCACATCATCTCGAATTTGCCATCCATGAAGTGAATACAACTCAAAAAATCCATAAAATCTTCGTGGGTGTATTTAATTCCGGCCAGATTAGGAATGATCGGTGCGGCTTCCTGCAGAAAATCGTACATCGAAACGTAACAACCACTCAATACCGGAATATGGTAAAAATAAACGGGAGTTTGCGGAACAGCTTCGGCCACCAAAGCGCAAAATTCAGCAAGCTGCTTAGCGGCTGCCGGTTTAAAATAGTACGGTGCCAGCAAAGCAATGGCATCCACTCCATTTTCGGCTGAATGCTGTGCATTTTCAATACATTCCTTGTAAGATGTTCCGCCAACCAGATTGATCACTTTTACTGTTTTCTTCGCTTTTGACTTGGCCGTCCATGCTTCAACTGCTTTCATCTTTTCTTTCTGCGAAAGAGAAACGCCCTCACCGGTTGAGCCGTTGATAAAAGCACCAACGATCTTGTTCTTTTCCAGAAAATCGTAATAACCACTAATCTGATTGTATAAGACTTCCCCTTTTGCATCCATCGGTGTAAAGGGTGCTGCAATTAATCCTTCAAACTTTTCCATAATTTATCTATTAAAAATCCTTATTAATTTCTATTGCAAATGTTGAAGCAGGCAAACCTGCCTCATTGACCAGATTTCCGCGTGAAAACGGCTTCCAGCCATATCTGATTTTTTGTACTTCCTTAATTTCTGCATGAATGACAATCTCGTTTCCACCCAAAGTTGCTTTCACCGATTCGAAGATTCCATTCGGACCAGCTAGTTCAAATTCACGGACAGTTGACTGATCCGCAGTTTTTAGCTGTACTGCATGATTAAACTGAATTCTGATTTGTTCGGTGGTCTGCCTGAAATTCACAACTTCGGGACCGGAATATTCAAACTTTTGCCAGTAAACTTTAGCCAGTGCCAGTTTTGCAAATCGTTCTCCAACTTCACGTTTGCGATTTGGATGAACATTCAACGAATCGCCCAAATCGCTCGTTACAACCATTCCTGAATAAGGAACTGAAAGACTTAATTGGCGCTGAACATCTCTGAAATAGGGCCAGGAAGGCCGGTTCAGGCTTGACAACTGAGCAAAATAAAACGGCATTTCGGGATTGCCAAAAACTTTTCTCCACGACTGCACCAAAGCCGGAAAAGCAGCCTGATAATGTTCGGCATTGTGTGTATTAGACTCGCCCTGATACCAGATTACTCCACGCACCGGCAATCCCGCAAGTTGCTGAATTCCTGTTTCGTAAATATAGGCCGGTTCAAATGGGTGGCGCTGGAATTCATTTTTACTCAATGAAATGTTTAATGCTGCACGTTGACGGCACCAATCCATGATAAAATCATTCTGCTTCCATTTATAAAGCACATCAACCAACTGTGGATCAAACTCCAGTGTTTTGCGATCGATAAAAGCTTCAATCGGAGCGCCTCCAACAGTAACCTGAATTAAGCCAACCGGAACGTTCAGATTTTCATTCAGCATTTTGCCGAAATAATAACCAATAGCCGAAAAATCAGTTGCATTTTCTGGATCACAGGATTTCCATTTTCCTTCCAGAAATTCAAGTTTATTTATTTTGTCCAGCGACACCGAATCCCATTTTGAATCATCAGGCTTCACAATTCCTTTCAGGTTGAATAAACGAACGTTGGCATTGTTCGATTTTGAAATATCAACTGAAGCGTTTGCCGCATCTTTCAGGAGAAATTCCATATTCGACTGACCCGCACAAACCCACAATTCACCAACCAGAATATCGTCAAGAACAACAGTTTGTTGGTTGTTTGCAGAAACTTTAATTGTGTACGGACCGCCCGACAGAACTGGATCAAATGTCAATGCCCAGTTGCCGGATTCGCTGGTGACACATTTTTCGACTTGTTTATTGAATACGCCAATAACTTCAGCACCGGAATCGGCTTTTCCCCAGACCCGAATATTGGCCTTTTGCTGAAAAACCATGTGGTTCATAAAAACAGAAGCCAGTTTCAATCCGCCAAAATTTCCGGTAATATGCTGAAAGACTGTTTTTGCAATGATAGCTGCACCCGACTGATCCGGATGCAAAGCATCTTTGAATAGATCGGGATGAGAATAAAGTGGTGTATGTAAATCAATCAATACAACTTTTGCTACTGTCGCGACCTGTTCAATCCGTTCCTGAATTTGCCAGAACCAATCGTGAGTACCTGATTTAAATCTCGGATGCGAATTGAAAATTGGGGTCATCCGGCAAATAAAAATCTTTGGCTGCTGGTTTTCCTGATTTTGAAATGAACGTATGATTTTCAGGTAATCTGAAATAAAATCATCCCTGAAGTTGGGCCAGTTACGAGGATCGGTGTCATTCAATCCCAAATGGATAATGACCAGATCGGCTTTATAAGCCAATGCACGCTGATACTCATCAGTTAACACATAGGGCCGATGACCTTTGTTCAACAAAGTCGTTCCACTAACCCCAAAATTCTCGACCTGATACGATGATCCAAGCAAGGACTGCAATTGTGCCGGATAGGATTGCGATTCCGGATTTTCAAGACCTAAGCCTTTGGTAACCGAATCGCCAATGCAGGCTACCCGAATCTTTTGATCTGAACTTTGACCGAATCCAATTAAGGAAATTCCAATCAAAATACTAATTAGCAAAAAAGCGATGTGAAACCTGTATTTCATTGTGTTTTATTTAAATGAGTATCAGGTTATGTACCTAAATACTTTAATATTGAGCTAATATCATTTGCCGTTGACTTCAGTCAACGGATTAAAGGAAACCAAGAAAACTGGGCTTTAGCCCAAAAAGCTGTGGCTAAAGCCTTTGCCTGTGTTCTCTAATTTGTCCGTCAGCTGAAGCTGACGGCAAAGGATAGTTTGGGCAAACAATCGGATATTCATATTAACTTATTTATTGATAGAGAATTTAAGTCCTTCAACCTCCTTTACCTGGTCGTTCTCCAGTTTTACCGGAACGAACGTAAACATCCATTTCCATGAAGTTCCATCCTGCGGTACCTTCAGCAAAACTTCGTTCCATCCTTTTTTTAAGGAAATAGTTGTTGGCGCACGGAAAAAATAATTTTCATCAGTAAATGGAATTTCTTCCGTTTTTGCATGCAAACCCGGGTTTTTCCAGACCGGTGGTTCTACTATTTTTCCATTGATCCAAACTTTTGGATTGGTGTTGTGCCATTGTCCCTGCACAGGAAATGGGCCTCCCCGCCTTCCTCCTGACCTGGACCAATCGTGAAATCCAATCCAACAGCTCACCTTCTGATTCTTAGGTGACCAAATATTGGTGGTTGCATAAACAGTTCCCTGTTTTTCTGCGAACAAGGAAGGAAAACCAAAGAAATGCCTGACATGAATGGTTCCACCGTAATTTGGACCAGTCCAACTAAATTTTTTGCCATCAATAGTATAATTATCCTGAATACCTTTCTCCACCGGAAAGATCTGATTTACATCTTCTTTATTACCAAAAGGATCAATAATTTTCCAAACAATAGCAGATTGTTTTACATACGGGAAAGGTTTATCCTGAAAATAACGGTCGCGATGAACAGTTAATCGTTCTTCAAATTTCTGAAACTCTTTGTACAATGGATTTTCAGGAGAAGGAAGTTTTGCAAGAAAACGATCCCCAAAATCAACCGGCTGCCCTTTCCACGAAGTTTCGCTGTAAGTCAACATTCCCGGAAAAACCGGATTCTGTCGGATAATATCGTATTCGTCATTCACATTATTGTCGTTCCAGCAACACAAAATACCACCTAAGCGTAAGGAATCACCTTTCGGGGCATTGCAAATCCGGTCGAAATAAAGCTGAGCCACTCCGGATAACGGATCCAAATGATTGAGGTAATTGAGTCGCGAATCAAGGTAACGATGCCCCTCTTTCGGTTTCCCGTTTGACGACCAAAGTTGGGTGATGGATGTTTGATCCGAATCGATTTGTTGTCCGGGCCGCCAGACAATCACTTCGCGGCCATTTTTATTCACTTGGGCAACTGCCGCATCCAGCAATCCGGTTGCCGGGCGCTCATACGAGTGCCAAACTTCGTCGGTTCCCAAATGAATGTATGGCATTTTTTCCTTTGGAACCAATTGACACAGCTCATCAATCAGATCAAGTAAAATCGGTTTTACCCTTTGGTCGCTCATTGAATCGAGCTTAAAAGCACGCCGAAACGCCTCGCAATGTCCTGGAATATCAAATTCCGGAATTAAAGTGATGTATCTTTCGCTGCAATAATTAACCAGTTCCAGAAAATCTTCCTGTGAATAATATTTGCCTGGCCACCGGCTCATCGAAGATGCAGCACTTAACAGTGGGTATTTTTTACTTTCAAGGCGCCATCCGGGATTATCGGTGACATGAAAATGAAAAGTATTGAACTTGTAGGCCCCCATCACATCAATCTGTTCTTTCAACATCGCTAACGATTGAAAATTCCGGCCAACATCCTGCATATAGCCACGAATTTGGAAAGCCGGCCAGTCGGTGATTGTACATCCGGCAACAAACTGCTTCCCGTTTTCGGTAAAAGTTAATTGTTTGATCGTCTGTTGCCCCCGGTAAATTCCTTCAGGAGTTTTGGCCTGAAGGATGACCGAATCAGCATCGACTTTCAGGATATAGGCTTCATTCTGATTAATGTAAACCTTAGGAAGATTAATCACAATTTGATGAATTATACGTGATTCATTTCCTTCAATTTTAAAATTTTGCTTGTTCCATGCTATTTTTTGCGGCATTGGAATTAAAGCCGGAACATCAGCTATTTTTGACTGTGCAAACACATTCTGCACCAACCAAAGGAAAACAACCAGTGAACTTATAACTTTCATACTCCAATATCTGAGGCTCCGAACTTTCATTTCTTAGTTTTTATCTTTAGTGGCCGACTTTAATATTTAGAAACCCATATTTGCCTTTATTTTGTTGAACCTCTACGAGGTACACTTTGGGGAGACTTATTTTAGTAAAATACTAAATCTCCTACGGAGAATTTTCCGCGTAGCGCCTGCCAGCCGCAGGCAGGGATAAAGTGTTGTAATACAGTAATAAGAGAATGTCCATATTCCGCGTAGCGGATAAACTTTGTTTTTCCCTGTTATTATTATTTTTCAATCAGGGTTCCGAGCAAATCGGTTACCGGAATTTTCTGAAAATAGAGTTCTTTCACCCCTTCGTAAACAATCCCGATGGTTTTGCTATCTACCATGCTCATGCATGAGTAGCCATATCCGGTTGCCGAATTCAGTTCAGTCTGATATTCTTTTGGCCAGGTTAAACCGCCATCCAGACTGGCTTTGATGGTCATGTGGCTGCGTTCGGTTTTACTGTCTGGATTAGAGAAAAACAGCACTTGTTGCATTTTTCCGTTGATTTCAAGATCGGCGCTGATGATACTAGCCATGCAATTTGGTTCCTGAATTGCCGAATTTGACGAAGCGTGCGTAGTCCACGTTTTACCCAGATCGGTTGTAACTGCCACTGCCCTGCCGTTTGTTTCGCCCTTGTCGGTGCGGTTACGGTCATCACGCATGTTCAGCATCAGGCTTCCATCAGCTAATTCAACAATCTGCGCTTCAGTAGTATTCGATTTGGCCCCGGTACCAATTTGCCAGCTCTTTCCCTGGTCTTTGCTGTACACAATGGTGGAATGACAGGTAAATTGTCCTCCATCGAGACTTTTGGCACCCAGATCGGTTTTAAACTGTGCCGGGAAAACCAGCGTTCCGTCGGTCATGGTAATTCCACGCCCCGGGCCCTGCAAAAGCAACTGCCATGCCGGATCTTTAATTTGTGAGGTAATATTGATGGGTTGCGACCAGGTCACTCCGTCGTCGTTACTTTTAACCAAAATGAACTGACCCGTTTCTTCTGGTTTCATGCCAGATTTTGAAGCCCACCACAGCATATCTTTTTCAGTAGCGCCGCTCATCCAAAGGGCAGCGACCCAAATTGTATTCGTTTTGTCATCGTAAAGCACGCACGGATCGCCAATTCCGTTCAGTCGCTGCGAACGGCCACCGTATTCACCCATGTCCATAATCACTTTCATCGGTTGCCAAGTCTGACCGCCATCGGTACTGCGGCTCATGCCAATGTCAATGTCTTCCTGAAGGTCTTTGCTGTTGTTGTAACGGTTATCGTAAACGGCAATCAGAGTGCCTTTATTGGTGGTCACCATTCCCGGGATTCGGTAGGTATTTACCTGATCCTGACCTGCTGCACGTAAAAGAAGTGCAGGGCGAAATGCAAAATTGGATTCAGGAGCGACTTTGATAGTCTGATTGTCGCTGAAAGTAAGTTCAATGTCTTGTATCTCGAAACTTTTAGTGAGAAGGATATCATTTTTCAAGGTAAAGTTCAGTGATATAAAATTTAAACCGAGAGACATGGTACAGCTACCCTCAATCGCTGTTTTGAGACCAACGTTTTGTGAACTTCCGAAAATTGGTTTTTCTGCTCCGGTATAAACGACAGAAAGAGAAGCAATACAATCGGGCTGACTTCCTGGAGAAAAGTTCAGGATTACTTTTTTCAGGAAAACGTTTTCGTTACCCTCATCCAAGCTGAGCTTCACCATGTAAAGCGAAACGTCACTTTTTCCGATTAAAACAGGAGTTCTCACCGGTGTTAACTGAACGCTCAAGATTTTTACAGAATTCACATCAATGGGAGTACTCTTGGTACATTGTGAAGAGGCAAGAAAAGCAAATAACAGGACCAGAATAGTTTTCATATGTAGTAAAAATTTGTTGTGCGGAAAGTTCATTCAATTATTGTTTGAATATATACAACGATTTGTTCTATATGATAGAAAGGCAGGTCCTTTGTGAAACAAGGATTTATTTTTCGATAATTGGAAGAAAAGAGGCTGTAAGAACAACCTCTTTTCAATAAAAACCTTTTCTCTAAGCTTAACCTATTTTAATTGGCTGGTTTAGCAGTTGCATAACCTGGTGTTTGATTTACCAGTGGATCATTGGTCCAGATTGCTTTTTCGATTGGCCATAGAATCATATGCGATTTTGTGGCTTTGTCCAAAGCACCGTATTTATGGTTGGCACTTTTGAACACCAACGGATCGGAGCCGTATTTCATTCTGCGCAAATCGTACCAAGATTTACCTTCATGAACAAACTCTTTCATACGTTCAGAATAAATGGCCAATTCATTTTTATCTTTGGTTGAATTGACAAAAGGAGTTGGATCAACACCGGGGGCAAATGCACGGTCGCGAATTTGCTTGATGTAACTTGTAGGATCACTTCCTTCCGCATTTGCAATTTCTGCCAACATCAGCACTCTGTCGGCTTCGCGGTAAATTGGCCAATCGCTGGTAAAATAGCGTTTATTCGCGCTAATCGTTCCAAGGAATTTAACCAATGCGGTATTTCTCACATCAATTTTGTAAGGAGTTTTGGTGACTTTGTAATAATCATAGAAAGTAACATCTCTTCTTTTATCGGCTACATTGTACGCTTTAAATAAGTCGAAAGTATAACCGTAACGTTGAATGATCTGCATTGAATTTGTAGCTGCAATTACCAAAGGATCAACGAGCAGTGGACCACTTGCCAGCGAATCTTTGTAGTGCAGGTTGTCGAAATTGAATGTTGAATAGGTGAATTGGGCAACACCACCCATTTCGGCTTCACCAACCAGGTAGCGGATATTCAGTATAATTTCTGCATTATCTTTTTGGTTATAGGCGAATACATTGGCAAAAGTTGTCTGGAGTGTGCTTCCGGTAATGGCATTCAAAGCAGATTTTGCTTCGGCTAAATCAGCTGATGTACCATATACTTTTGCCGACCATAAATAAACTTCGCCTTTCAGCATCAGGGTGGCTTTTGGACTCCACTGGCTTTTACCTGACGGACTGGCCAAGGTTCCAAATGCAGTAATTGATTTGGCAACATCGGCCTTAATAGCTGCAAGGGTTTCAGCTTCGGTGGCTCTGGCTTTGCGTAAAAGCACCGGATCGGTATTTCCGTTCAATACTTCGGGCTCAAGTCGAAGAGGTACACCACCATAGGTACGCAATAAATGAAAATAATAGAAAGCCCTTAATCCATAGGCCTGACCTAAAAGATAGTTCTTTTTATCGTTGGTCAGGAATGTTATTGATTCTGTCTTTTGGATAAAAAGATTCAACTGTAATATCGGACCGTAAAATCCGGCCCAGGAAGAAATCCCAGCTGAATTTTCATCAATGCGTTGCTCAATAATCTGTAATTCATTCAAGGATGTATTCTGGCGATCAACATTGCTGTAGATGCCTGAACGCATTTCTCCCAATCGAAGAAACATAAACTGATTGTCTCTGAGTTGCTTATGGATACCAACCATAAAGTTGGTAACCTGTGATTCATTTTGCCAAAAGTTTCCATCACCGAAATAATCCTGGGGGGCAAGTTCAAGTGTTTCCTGGCATGAACTGACAGTAAGTGATATAATTGCTGCCAGAATAAAATATTTTATATTTTTCATAATCCTCTATTTAGATAATATGGTAATTATTAATTAAAAAGTAATATCAGCACCAAGGATCAATTGTGTTGGTATAATGTATGCACCATTTTGATTTCCGGTACGTTCTGGAAAATTCAGCATTTTATTGGTTAAATATCCCAAATTTTGACCTGTAGCTGTCAATACCAGACCTCCAATTTTAGCTTTTTTCAATAATGCTGTCGGAACACTGTAGCTTAATGACACTTCGCGGAATGAAAGGTAATCCGATTTCTTCCAGAACATGCTGCTCGGCCTGTCATAGTTTTTTGTATTCAATTGATCGGCCCATTGATATCTTGGAAGCGATGCGTTGGGGTTATCAACTGTCCATGTGTCGTAAACCGCGGTAGTTGGAGCAAATTCACCCTGAGCACAGCTCAAAGCCCACAAATGCATGAAATCCTGTTGAATATGACCAATTCCAAAATCGACGCGGGCAACGAATGTAAATCTTTTATAACTTAAGGTTGTTGTAAAACCTCCAGTTAAACGAGGTATCTCACGTCCAAGCTTAGTCATATCCCTGGTATCGATGGTGTCGTTTTTGTCAATATCACTCCACATAACATCCCCCATTTGAGTAGGAATCCAGCCACCAGCCAAATTCAGGCCTTTAGCTGTCATAATTTTCTGGCTGGCAACACGTTTACCGGCACTGGCATTATACCACACCTGTCCGGCAGCAAGGTCAACCTTGTTGTAGTTTGCCAAATCATCAGCATTGCGAATAATACCTTCGCTTACAAATCCATATACACTGCCCCATTCCTGACCTTCCTGCAAACCGCCGACCCAAACAGTTTTCTTTGTTGCCGGATCGTAAATCTGCTGACCACCTTGCCGGTTGTTTTCGTTTCCGTTGAAAGGAAGTGTAAGAACTGTATTTTTATTCCAGGATGCGTTACCGCTAATTTGCCATTTGAAATCTTTTTTCTGAATGATTTTTCCGGTAATTTCAATCTCGAAGCCTGTATTCTTCATACTGCCGTTGTTGGTGCGAACACTTGAAACACCGGCTGAAGTAGGCAGCAATACACTGGCTATTTTGTCAGTAGTAATTCGGTTGTAAAAAGCCATGGAGGTATAAATCCGGTTGTCGAAGAATCCCATGTCGGCGCCAACTTCTACTGTATTGGTTTTCTCCCATTTCAGATTAGGATTTGCAATACCACTCTGTAAAAATCCGATCGTTCCATTGTAGGCGGTTTGTGAACCATATGAACCTTGCAATTCATAGGTGCCAATTCCACCAACGTTACCATTTTTACCCCAACTGGTTCTCATTTTCAGATACGACAGCCAATTTTGTGCCGACTTCATAAAATCTTCTTTCGAAACAAGCCATCCGGCAGATAAAGCAGGGAATACACCATACTGATTGTCCCCGATTAATCTTGAATAGCCGTCTCTGCGGACAGTAAATGCAAGGAGATACTTATCTTCATAGTCATAATTCACACGTCCAAATTGCGACAGAATTCTTTCTCTGGAATGCCATGAATCTGTTGATCTGGTTTGTTGTTCGGCATTATTCAGTGTTAAGCCCAAGTCTCTGAAATCCTCTGTTGGAGCGCCTGAACCTGCAGCTGAAACTCCATAGTTATATGAATCGTAAAATTCAAAACCAGCCATGGCTGAAATACTATGCTTCTCAAGAAATTTTGTTTGATAATTCGCGATGGCATTGTAGGTTTGCCGAACGGTGCGGTCAAAATATGCTGAAGTTGATCTTGTTCTGTTCCAACCCGTATTAACATTAGTTAGACTCATTATACCTGTCCGGAAATCCTTATTGAACGATTCAATAAATGATTCATCATACATAACAATTCCGGTTGCTTTCACATACAAACCTTTCATGATGTCAATCTTGAAAGCCTGATTCATTGTAAATTTATCGGATTGGTTACCTCTGAAATATTTATCGACATTAAATGCAGGATTTCCATCACTGGCGTCACGGCCAAGAAGCAATTCTCCTTTTGCATTCGTGCCACGCATGGTTGGAGGAGCCGAAAGCATACGTGCCCAATAGTTTGTTTCTCCATTTTGCAACGATTCATTTTTCCATTTGGCCATTGCAAACTGAATTCCACTTTCGGAAGTTAACCAGTCTTTAATTTTATAATCTCCGTTAAATGCGAAATTTAGTCTTTTATAAAAGGTTTCGAGTGATAAACCACCTTCGTCGTAGTAACCCAGATTCGCGAAATATTTTCCACGGTCATTACCACCAGTGAAGCTGATATTATAGTCCTGGGTTTGTGCAGTTTTGTTCAATCCATAGTCGCCATAATTGAAATCTTTGTAGATCAAATCATAGAGGGTTCCATTGGGATCGTAATTCCCGTTGGCAGCTGTCTTAATTACATCTTTCATTTGTTTCCAACCCGGCTGGCTTAATAATTCCTGATTATTTGCATCCAGTCGCATCACACTCCAGATTGCTCTTGAATCATAATTGCCATCGATAATATTGCCTGATGCATCTTTGTAAAGGTTGCCTGTACCTCTGGGACCTACACCAGCCACATTGGAAATAGCTAAAGTTCCGTTTTTAATGGCTTGTTCTGCACCTAGTCGTGCCCATTTAATGTAGTTTTCAGCATCAACAAAATCATAAGGTGTATTCAGGTAATTCGTACCGTGTTTTACCTTAACAGTTACAGATGATACCCCAGACTTTCCTCTTTTTGAAGTAATCAGAATTACACCGTTGCTTGCGCGGGCTCCATAAATGGCGGTTGCTGAAGCATCTTTCAGTACTTCCATACTTTCAATTTCTTCAGGATTGATGTCACTTAATGAACCGCGAATCTGTCCATCCATAATAATAAGTGGGCTGCCAGAACCGTCAAAATTGGTACCTCCCCTTAATACAAGTGCGGGCACTGCGCCAGGTCTACCCGATGCAGTTACCAATCTCAAACCAGGAACTGTACCAGTTAAGGCCTGTGCAGGGTTTGAACGTAAACCTGTTTCCATTAACTTCATATCGACTTTTGCAATTGAAGAAGTTACCTTACTTCTGGTTTGAGTGCCATACCCAACAACAACAACTTCATCAATGGCTTCGACAGCAGCTTTTAAAACAACGTCGATTACAGTTTGGTCACCTGCAATTATACTTACAGTAGCATATCCGACCATTGAAAATGTAATTTCATCTTTTCCGGCCGGAACATTAAGTGTGTACTTTCCGTCAAAGTCTGTAATTGTCCCTACAGTAGTTCCCTTCAAAAAGATACTAACTCCCGGAAGCGTTGAACCATCAGCTGCATCAGTAACGGTTCCCTTTACGGTCTTCTGTGCCAAAACCTGGGCTGAAGACAACAAGAACAAAAATGCCATCCACAACGACAGCTTTACAAGAATTTTATTCATAATAGTTTAATTAAATATTGAAAATTCTAAAATGCCTTATGTCCTACATAACACAACAAAGATAAATATTGAAATTGCACTTCCAAATTTTTTTCGGAAATATTTTTAATGATTTTTAACATGAAACACTGATACACAAACTTTCCGGGATATTCACATAATCAGAAAATCATTAATTCCTTTAACTGGATTAGGTTTTAAAAAAGCAACGAGCTAAGAAATTATAAAACTTCCCAGGAAAATGTTTCATGCAGATATTTTTGGGAAGCTTATCGAATTAAAAATTTTACTTTTTATATTCGCTTTTAATTAATAAATAATTATTTTTGTCTTATGTATTACATATAAATATTGTAATATTCAAATTTAATTTTCACCAATATTCTTATCTGTCATGAAATCAGATAATCCGAGTACCGGTTTACAGGCCATAGATACCCGTAGCCTGGTTGATAAAGTTGAAATGAACCTGATTGAATTCTTTTCGAGTAAGGAATTACAACCGGGTGATTCAATCCCCAAAGAATTGGAACTTGCTGAAATTATGGGTGTAAGCCGAACTGTCATCCGTGAATCCTTGACCCGGCTAAAAACAATGGGACTGATTGAATCAAAAAAGCACAAAGGAGCGGTGATCAAAAGTCCAGACCTGTCTTCAATATTGCAGAAATCAATGATTCCAACCATTTTAGATGAAGGAACATTGAAAGATATTTTTGAAATGAGACTGGTAATTGAAGTTGGAATGGCTGATTTGGTTGTTACCCGTGCAACCGACGAAGATATCGAAGAACTATTTTCTATTGTAAAAAACGAGACCGATCGTACTGAAAATACACTTTTCGATGTGGACTATGAGATCCTTTTTCACAGTAGACTATACGAAATAACTGGTAATCAAACACTCAAAGGTTTCCAGCAAATGCTTTTACCGGTTTTCAGCTACGTCTATACCAGCGGATTAATTAATAAGAAAATCGCTGACAAAAAATATGTTTCTCACAAAGAACTTGTTGAAGTACTGAGGTTACGAGATGCCGATAAGTTTAGAACTGCCATGCGTCAACATCTGGAAAACCACTTTAAACGACTACTTGCCTTAGAGAATGAACAAAAAAGCCAGGTGTAATACTGATTGTCTTTTTCAGAAATACCGCGCTACACTTGATTTGTATTTTAGGTATGCGGCACCAAATTCCTTTTCCAAATATTTTTCTTCACCCAGAATAATGAAGTGATGGACGACCATACCATAAACCATCACAATAAGAAGCAAGAGGCTTGGAAGAAACAGAAATGTAGCAGTATTCAGGAAAATAAAGCTGGCATACATTGGGTTTCGGCTGATTTTGTAAATGCCGCTGGTCCGCAATTCATGTTTACCGGTAGGCAAACCAATACTGGTAATTATTCCCATGGATAGATAGGCAGGAACAATAATCAGATTGGCAGGAATTAAAAAAACTACAGCCAAAAGCTTTTGAACATCCGGAATTGAATCCTGAATTAAAAAAGGAACAATATTCCGGTATTCAGGATAAAGAGCAATTACCGCAAACAGAGCCCAAACTCCAAAAAGAAGGAATTTACCTGTGTAGAAAAACACAGGAGAAATGGTGGGTTTTCCAATCGCGTTTTTACCGTTTCTGGCCAAAAAAGCTCCAAGCACAAACGTTGCCAGAATAGGCAAACCGATCAGAATAGCCAATGAGTAATCGATCCAGTTCATTTTATACTTCTTTTAAATGGTTAACGGCGTCCAAAAAGTTCAGTCATGATATTTCCTTTGGTATTGGGCAAATCAAAACCCATTAATTCGGCTACAGTTACAGGCACATCAATTTGCTCACGATGAAGGTTGACCCTGATTCCATTTTTAAAATCGGGGCCACAGGCGAAAAAACCGAGATGCCGGCACCCATCGCATCCATCCCCGTGACCAACAAACCCATCGGCAACAGTATCTAAATGACGACCATGATCGCTGGTTACAAACAGCGTGGTGGTATTCTTATAAATGCTATCGCTTTGAAGAAACTTCCACAGGCGAAAAATATATTCATCAGTTTTCTTAATCCCGGCCACATAATTGTTCCAAATTCCTGAATGACCAGAATAATCCGGATCGCGAAAGTTGATCAAAACCATATTTGGATGATGCCTGGTTAAAATTTCGAAAGTTGTTTTCAAAGTCAGACTGTCGTCCCGATATCCACTTCCAAGCCCAAGTCCATCAATTCCTGCATTCACCGAAGGCATAAATTTTCCCTGCCAGTATGGATTACCACAATCGGCCAAAACCGCCAGTTTATCTTTGCTGGTAATAATCCACGACTTTCGCTGATCATTACCGTAAACTTGATTCCAATACTGAATGAAAGAGGGATTCTCAGGATATTCTTCACCCGAATTATTTATGGCTTGGTAGATTCCCGTTGTAATACTGGTATGACCGGCTGAAGTATAGGTATCGCCCATATTATAAAACTGCGTATTTACCACTCCTTCTTTTAACAGGTTATTTACCATTAATGGCATAAACTGTTTGGTAGAATCACTCCATCCCTCGGTGTACCGAAGACCATCGGCCATTACGATGATTACATTTTTGGTTTTATAGGAGCGGTCAACTTTCTTCGATTGGTAAAAACTGTATTCGTATTCCTGTACACATGAGATTAAAAATGCGGTGATAAATATCACAAGCACACTACGTAGTGGAACTTTAAAACTCCTGCCAACAGTTCGGAATATCATACAATTGCGAATTAATGATCTGATTAGAATAATCCCAAATATCGTTCAAAATAATGTAACGACTCCGATTTTGATTTATTTTTAATTCTCATTAGGAATAACCGTTACATCAACAAACAAAACGAGGCTACCTTTCCGGATAGCCTCGTTTTGGGTTTCAATTTAGAATTACTATTTTATTGCCTGTTCGCAAACAGTCTTAATTTGTTTGGCGCCAGCATTCTTTGGATCAAAACTTAATGCTTTTTCAGCCAGCGGTAAAGCCTGTTTAAATTCTTCAGCCGCCTTTTTTTCTTCCTGTTTGTATGCCTCGTCAGAGGTTTTTAGTTTACCTGCAGTAATCTGTCCGTTAACCTTGTTGATGATTGCACTACCTTTCGCATAAAATGTATTTGCTTCACCCACGTAATGAGAAGCGAGTTTGGTCAGCACTTTCGGATCATCAGCCTTGACAGCATAAGCAGCTTCAAGAGCTTTCAGGCTTTCTGCATTATTCTTAGTAAGCCGGTAAATATCAGCTTTATTAACCATTGCGTTTACGGTTTTGTAATTCAGCGCAATCACCTGATCAAAATACTTGAGCGCTTTTTCATAGTTTTTTGCACTCATAGCGCAATATCCCATGTTATAGATCATCGATGTATCAGCAATTGGCTTGTCACCCCATTTAGCCATTGCTTTTTCATAAAACTCCAGCGCTTTTGGAAATTCCTTATTTTTGATGGCTGCATTTCCTTCACTGGTATAAGCTGAAGTTAATTTACTGGTCACTTTTGCATCAGCAGGAGCAATGGTCGAAGCCAGTTCAAGTGTTTTAATACTTTCAGCATTATTATTCATTGCCCTTAAAGCATCAGCTTTGCCAAACATGGCATTTATTTTCATGGCATTCATTGCAATCACCTGGTCGAAATACTTCACCGCTTTTTCATAGTTCTTCGAACTTATGGCGCAATAACCCATGTTATAGATCATGGTAGAATCAACCACAGGCTGGTCTCCCCATTTTACCAAAGCTTTTTCAAAAAGCTCAAGCGCTTTAGGAAATTCTTTATTCGTAAGGGCTGCATTTCCTTCATTTTTTAATTCCGCGTAGGATTTTTCAACCTCCTGAGCATTTACAGCCAGAACACTCAAACACAACATGAAAACAAGAAATAAACTCTTCATACTATTATCATTTTTATAAGGGTTTCCGATAAAATATTTTTCGATGTAAAAATTTAAGAAGCCAAAAATAATCATTAAGAACAAAAAACCTAAGAATTAGTTAACACGAAGCATCTTTTTTTTACACTTGTTATGAATTTTTAATCGATTTTAGGGATTAAACATGTCAGGAGTAAAATAACCCAGAATACTTGCGGCCATTGCTACACCTGATTTTGCCTCGGCATTTTCAGGGTCAATTTCAACAACGGTGGAATAATCATTCATGGCATCACCCCACTTTTGCCTTTTATAATAAATTCTGGCTCTGAGATTCAGTGCTTGAATATCTGACCCATTTGTTAAAATAAGTTCATTCAAAATTTGCAATGACTTATCCAGTTCATTCTGTTCCAATAGTTGTTTTGCTTCATTAATATCCATGTTTTTCTTTTTCTAACTGATGTTACGACCTTTTTGATGGCAAATTCTATTTCGTCCGAAAGTAGACCAAGGCCTTGTCCTACTGTGTCCCGCGGACGACTGCTATCATCTATTTCTGCTTTCTATAAATATTTTGCTCCTCTGGAGCAATTTTGACAACTGATAACCTTCTCTGAGCACTAATTATTGTGACTCCTGCCCGCGGCAGACGGGGATCACTTCCTTTTTCCTTTTTTCTAATGACTTTTTCCTGAATCTTAATCAGCCCGTGTCACAGCAATAACTCCATTGATGCTCTTCAGTTTATTCATTAAAAAATCAAGATGTTCAAGCCCGTTTACAAAAACCCGCAAAGTGCCGTCGAAGGCTCCGTTATTGGAATCAATATTGATGGAGCGCATCTGTACGGCAACATCTTTTGAAATAACATGCGAGATTTGCCCTACAATTCCCAATTCGTCGGTCCCTGAAATACGGATGGTAGCCTGAAACGACGATTTCTTTTTAGTATCCTGCCATTTGGCTTTAATAAACCGGTAAGGATAGCGTTCAATCATCTGAGGCGCATTAGGACAGATCGTCCGGTGAATTTTTATGCCTTCACTAATGGTCACAAATCCAAAAATCTCGTCGCCAAAAATCGGATTACAACAGGGGGCCAATTTGTATATTACATTTTTCAGATTGTTGTCGATTACCAGATAATCGTCGCCACCCGAAAATTCCAGATCCTGGACTTTATCTTTGGATAAAAGTTCAGTAATCAATTGTTTGGCCGACTCTTCTTTCTTTTCAACCAAAATATCCTTTATCTCCAGAGTATCAATTTTGCCTATCGAAATATTGTAATACAAATCCTGGGCTAATTTCAATTTATAATGCTTCAGAAGTTTCCTAATGCTGTCGTCGTTATATTCAATCTTCCAGTTTTTAATTTTCCGGAGTAATATTTCTTTTCCATTCTCAGCTTCCTTTTTAACTTCCTCATTCAAACTGGCCTTGATCCTGGTTTTGGCTTTGCTTGTGACGACAAAGTCGAGCCAATCCATTTTGGGTCGCTGATGATTCGCCGTATCAACCGAAATCTGGTCACCATTCTGAAGCTTGTGCCTCAGGGTCACATTTTTCCCATTCACCTTTCCACCCACACAACGATCGCCTACACCCGAATGCACTTCATAGGCAAAATCGAGCAAAGTTGCACCAGCTGCCAGCTTTCGTAAATCGCCTTTCGGAGTAAATACGAAAATTTCGTCGGCATACACATTCATCTTGAAATCGTCGATAAAATCGACCATGTTCAGTTCCGGATTCTCCAGAATTTCGCGCACATTGGCCAGCCATTTTTCCATGTCAGAACTCCCTGTGCCGCCCTTATATTTCCAATGTGCTGCCAATCCCTTTTCGGCAATTTCGTCCATCCTACGGGTTCGGATCTGAACTTCAACCCATTTGCCGTGAGGTCCCAAAACTGTGGCATGTAATGACTCATATCCGTTCGATTTCGGAATAGTAATCCAGTCGCGCATACGTTTCGGGTTCGACTGATATTCTTCAGTAACAATGGAATAAACCTGCCAGCAATCTGATTTTTCGTTGGCCAGTTCCGAATTCAGGATGACCCGAATGGCAAACAAATCCATCACCTCATCGAACTCAACTTTCTGGGTTTGCATTTTGCGCCAAATCGAATTGATTGATTTGGTACGCGCTTTCATATCAAATGAGAATCCCCGTGCGTTCAGCTTTTCTTCAATCGGTTTTACAAACTCGGCAACAAAATTGGCCCGCTCCCGATCAGTTTCCTTCAAACGCAGCGAAACCGAATGATAGGCTTCATGATTCTGATACTTCAGGCATAAATCCAATAACTCGGAATTGATGTAATACAATCCCAAACGGTGTGCGAGCGGAGCGTATAAATAGGATGTTTCAATGGAAATTTTTGTTCTCACTGATTCCGGTTGTGAATCAAGATGGCGCATCACCTGAAGCCGATCTGCAATTTTTACCAGAATGACTCTCACATCGCCAGCCATTGCCAGCATCAATTTGCGGTAATTTTCCGAATGCAGTTCAACGGTATCAGTACCCATGGCGTTAATTTTGGCCATTCCTTCCAGTATCGAGCTTACTGAACGACCAAACCTGGGTTCAACCAGTTTAGTTGTCGATTCCTGATAATAGACATTGTGCAGCAGCGCAGCAATCACCGAATCTATCCCCAAACCAACTTCCTGAACAACCACCTGAGCCACTTCCAGCGAATGAATAACAATATTCTCTCCAGAGTCCCAGCATTGCTCTCCAAACACTTCGTAAACCATTGAATAAGCGTCCTGAATTTTTGGATGCTCCTTCTCCGGAATAGTGGTTTTGCATATTTCAAAAAAACCGATATAGGCCTTTTCAATTGCTTCATTCATGACTTCCAATTTTTTATATTCGGAACGTATATCTAATAAAAAAAGGCTACCTGTTGGCAGCCTTTTCTCAAAATATAATTTGAAAATTATTTAAGCTGCTGCATTGGGATCAACAAAAACACGCTGGGCTAATTCACGATCCATCATAAAAATGCCATTCCCTTCACCATTAATAAGCTTGAGTGTTGCCAAAATTTTCTCCACATTGGCTTCTTCTTCAACCTGCTCGTCAACAAACCATTTGAGGAAACTTTGTGTGGCATGGTCTTTGGCCTTTATTGAAACTTCAACCAGATTGTTGATCAATGAAGTAACGTGAATTTCATGAGTGAGTGTTTTCTCGAAAACATCGACAATACTATCAAAATCAACCGGAACCTGATCAATCGCTTTTAAAACAACTTTTCCACCCCGCTCAGTCACATAATTAAAAAATTTAAGCGAATGGGCCGATTCTTCCTGGTACTGAATTTTCATCCAGTTGGCAAAACCTGAAAGCCCGAGATGTTCAAAATATGCCGACATTGAAAGATACATATATGCCGAATAACTCTCAGCATTAATCTGTGCATTTAATGTGTCTAATACTTCTTTCTGTATCATAATTAATGGTTTTTCAATTTGAAATAAAAATACAAAAAATTATGCCAGTAAAGAACCCGTTGCATAAAAATGCATCACAAAAATCAAATTTACATCGAAAATTACTGATAATCAGTCCTTAAAATCAAGATTAAATCTTTGTTTAAGTTCATACAGAAGTGGGTTTTTCTGCATCATCATTTGCATTTTTTCTGAATCGGAGAAGATCATCCTTTCTGACTCTACCTTTTCAAGTTGAGTGGTCATCTCAATTCCCGAATTCCGAAGCTCTTTCCGAAGCCATGAAACAAGTTCAGGTTTAACCAATCTGATCTCTTGTTCCTGAATTGAATTGCCTATCCTGAGCAAAAGTTTATTCCCTTCAGTGATATCCGGCACATTCGCAAGCGTTGAACGCAAATTTGGCCTGTCAACCAATTGACTAAGAAATTCATTCCATTTTCCGGCCAACTGCTCTGCGGTAAATGGTTCATTATAAACTTCGTATTCGCTGTAAGTTTGATTTAGTGCTTCCGGCAAATCATTTTTATCCTGGGTTTTTCCAGCCAAAGCATCTTTAATTGATGGAGTAAACGATGTCCCCATCTTTCTGATTTGTTTGACACCCGAAGCCTTTTCTATAGGTTCAAGTCTGGGTATCGCACTGGTTCCCGAACTATTTTCAACTAGCGGAGTGGTGTTTGTTAGTTGAGGCACCAATTGTTCAGTCAGGCCAAAAATAGGAAGCAGCGATTCATCGTCGTTCCCGTCAGCTATTTTTTTTTTAAGGTGAGTTGAGCCAATTTGATTACTGCAAGTTCGACTAGCAGTCTTTTATTCTGGCTGGCTTTGTACTGAAGGTCACATTCGTTGGCAATTTGCAGCGCCCCAATCAGGAAATCATTCTCACAATTTAAAGCCTGAATTTTATATTTCTCTTTGATTTCGCCGCCCACTTCAAGCAGTTGGATAGTTACCTGATCTTTGCAAACCATGACATCCCTGAAATGAGAACTCAGTCCGGTAATAAAATGATGCCCGTCGAAACCGTGGTCGAGAATATCGTTAAAAAGCAGCAAACTAGATGAGATGTCATTTTTCAGAAATAAATCGACCAAACGGAAATAATAATCATAGTCGAGAACATTCAGGTTCGAAATCACATCTTTGTAGCTAATGCTTCTTCCTGAAAAGCTTACAATCTGGTCGAAAATGGATAACGCATCGCGCATGGCGCCATCGGCTTTATGGGCAATTACATTCAGCGCTTCGCTATCTATCGAAACACTTTCACTGTCAGCAACATGTGCTAAATGACTAGATATATCTCTGATTTTGATTCGGTTAAAATCAAATATCTGACAACGCGATAAGATAGTCGGTATAATCTTATGCTTTTCGGTGGTTGCCAAAATAAAGATGGCATGACGTGGAGGTTCTTCAAGCGTTTTCAGGAAAGCATTAAATGCCGCTGATGACAACATGTGAACCTCATCGATGATATAAAGGCTGTAATGTCCGATCTGTGGTGGAATCCGTACCTGGTCGGTCAGGTTCCGGATGTCATCAACCGAGTTGTTTGATGCTGCGTCCAGTTCATGAATATTGTACGAACGACTTCCGTTAAAGGCCTTGCACGACTCACATTCGTTGCAGGATTCAATTTCAGCAGAAAGATTCTGACAGTTGATGGTTTTGGCAAAAATTCGGGCACAAGTTGTTTTACCAACTCCGCGAGGCCCGCAAAACAAATAGGCATGGGCAAGTTGACTGTTTTTGATCGCATTTTTAAGGGTCGAAGTGATCGATGCCTGCCCCACCACCGTTTGAAACGTATCGGGTCTGTATTTGCGTGCTGATACAATAAAATTCTCCATAAAACATCCTGAATTGAACGACCAAATATACAAATTATGACCTAACGGCAAATTGAAACTTATTAACAGCAACTCAATAAAACTTTTGCCATCGATGATTGTTTCATTCTTAGTTGATATAAAAAAACAGAAAACATGAAAAAGCTTGTATTTATTTTTAGCCTTATTTTAATTTCTTCGGTTGCTTTTAGTCAGAAGTCGTTTTATGATTTCAAAGTTAAAGATATTGAAGGCAACGATTTTAATCTTTCAAGTCTGAAAGGGAAGAAAGTATTGGTTGTAAACACTGCTTCAAAATGCGGAAATACGCCACAATATGCCGATCTCGAAAAACTTTACAAGGAATACAAAAATCAAAAATTAGTAATTATCGGTTTCCCGGCCAATAATTTTGGGAAACAAGAACCCGGGACCAACGAGGAAATTGAGGAATTCTGTACAAAAAATTATGGTGTTACTTTTCCGATGATGTCGAAAATATCGGTAAAAGGAGATGATATTGATCCGCTTTACCAGTGGCTAACCAGCAAAAGCCAAAATGGTGTGATGGATTCTGAAGTGAAATGGAATTTCCAGAAATATTTGATCGACGAAAACGGGAAACTGGTTGACGTAGTTGACCCTAAAGTGAAAGTTGATAACGATAAAGTTCTTAGCTGGATTAAAAATTAGTTTTTGGTGGATTGGTAGATTGGTAGATTCGTGAAAAAGCGGTTTTCGAAAGAGAATCGCTTTTTTATTCTGTTTTCAATAGGTTGACGGCAATGAATATAAACTCCGCCAAAATAAGGTAGCTGTGCCTGTCCAAGCTATTCCACGTAAAGTACCAATCCCTTTAAATATTCTCCTTCAGGATGGTAAATATCGACTGGGTGGTCGGCGGGCTGAACAAGTTGTCCCAAAATCCTGACTTTGCGGCCTGAAATGGCTGCAGCCGAAAATACAGCTTCGCGAAATTTATCTTTGGTAACTACCTGCGAGCAACTGAAAGTAAACAGAATCCCACCCGGAGCAATCTGTTGAAAAGCTTTCAAATTAAGGCGTTTATAACCTTTTAAAGCCTGAGGTAAAGCGCCCCGGTGTTTGGCAAAAGCAGGAGGATCAAGTATAATCAAATCGTATTTGTCTTTATTCAGATCCATATATTCGAAACAATCAGCCACAAAAGCCTCATGACGGGTGTCTTCCGGAAAATTAAGTTTCACATTTTCGTTGGTCAGTTCAATGGCTTTGGCCGACGAATCAACCGAATGAACCAGTTTGGCGCCACCACGCATGGCATAAAAAGAAAATCCTCCCGAATAGCAAAACATGTTCAGCACCTTGCGTCCATTCGAATATTCCTGAACCAACCGGCGGTTTTCGCGTTGATCGACAAAGAAACCGGTTTTTTGACCTTCCACCCAATCTACTTTAAAACGGTTTCCGTATTCCTGAACTTCAAAAACTTCCGATTTACCTAACAGGTATTCATCTTTTGCTTCCAGCCCCGCTTTAAAGGGCACGGTTTTTTCACTTTTATCGTAAACGGCAACCAGGCGATCGGCTATCACTTCCTTTAAGGCTTTGGCTATCACATCGCGAATCAGAAACATACCTGCCGAATGAGCCTGCATAACGGCCGTTCCATTGTAAAAATCAACGATCAGTCCTGGCAAACCATCGCCTTCGCCGTGCACCAAACGATAAACATTGGTTTGAGCGTTATCGACTAGACCCAGTTTTTTGCGGACATCCAATGCTCTGTCCAATTTACCTTTCCAAAAATTAAAATCGGGAATTATTTTTTCGAATGAAAAAATGCGGACAGCAATTGAACCAATCTGAACATGACCCATCGCCAAAAATTCATTTTTATTGGAAACAACCTCAACCACATCGCCTTCTTCAACACGACCAACAATTTCTTTGATTGCACCGGAGAAAATCCAGGGATGAAAGCGTTCAAGTGACTGCTCTTTTCCGGATTTCAGGATAACCCGGCTGTACTTCGACTGGGCATAACCTGCACTATTTAAGTCCATAAATGCTATTAATTAAATGCAATTGAAATATATCGAATTTCATGTTATGCCCGCTCAGCAAACGTTGGTATTGGTCATGTTTATTGCTGATTGAGAGATTCGAAAATACGGTGCGAAATCCAGGCATCTGTAGCGGCGTAGATTTGCTGGGCTTCAGTCAAATCAGGCGCTTCCCAGTTGGTCACCCGTTGAGATTTTGAAATGCGGTAACCCAGCACAATGGCTGATAATTTTTTCAGGCTGAAATCCTGAATGCCAAAATCTTTGACATGATCCTGCAACTCAATAAAACCGCCCGGTTTAAAGTGATTCAGTTTTTGCAAACCTTTAATATCGTCGCGAATGGCAACTCCTATCTTCTGAATGTCAGGATTTTCAAGAATATGTTTTAACCCGTTGGGTAAACCGATTTTATTCAGACGGAATAAAAAAGCCCTGTCTTCTGTCGCCAATTGAAGCAAAGCAACTTCGTAAACGGTACCTTTTTTGAATGCCGGTTTGGTTTCGGTATCAAAACCCAAAAGTGATTGTTTGGACAGGTAATCAATAGAAGCCTGATAGTCTTCCTTTGACTCAATTAACATGATTTCTCCTTCGAACTGAATGAGTGGCAATTCGGCTAATTCTTCTTTATCTATGCTTTCTCTGTACATCTTATTTATTCTCCCTGATCAAGAAACCGGTCGTTCAACCAATTGGGTTTTCGGTTTATACTCTTTGAATTTTTATTTTTATCGGACAGGACATCATCGTTCGTTTCACTATAGATTAGATTATGAACCGCCCTCAAACAATTCACCAGTTTTTGACCCCAAAACTGCGAGAAGTTATTCTGACTTTCTGAAAGCGCCAACTCCATAACCTCTTCATCCAGTGTCCGAAACGACATGACCAAATCTTTCATATCCTGGTAAATATCGGCCATATTTTCAGAAATACTGGCTGTTAGAGATGATTCGCTGAACTGCATTCCGGGTAAAAACACTTCCTGGTAATCATCACCAGCCCCGGTATGTCGCAATATTTTTTGTTGAATCAGATTGTATTCAACTTCGGTAACATACTTCTCAAGATCTTCTTCTGATTGTGATTCAAACTCGGGAAGCAAACTGGCCTTCAGGTATAAAAGTGGCAGGATTTTTTGTAACCGGCTAAGGAAATCGGAAGATTCCATTTCGTCCGAACGTTCCACAAAACTGCAGAATTCGTTCGCTACGGTAATTAATTCAATTACATTTTTCGAATAAACCAGACTGTTCAATTCATCTCCCCTCATGCAAAGCGTACTAAAAATATGCGACAAAAGTATAAAGAATTTTTGTACAGAGGGTTTAAGTACAAATTTAATGGTGAAAATTCGCCAAAACGATTTTAAAACGATTGTCTTAAATCATGCTTTTTACTCATCTTCATCTTTTCCACTCAGATGCTTTGGATACCTCACTTTGCCTTTCATCGCATACCACAGTATCCTGTTAAAAAGATCATCATCACCCGAATCAATTCCGTCAAACTGAGGCTCCATACTCTTTTCAGCAAAATGAAGTGCTGTTCCTTTTAAAGCCGAAAGCGGAGGGTTCATTTCGTCCAAAGGGATCAGATTTTTAATGGTTTGATAAGGAGTTAAATCAGCTTGTAATCCAAAACAATCGAACATGGGCTTAGCGGTGGCATCCATGATGTTCATTGGCGGAAGGCCCAAAATCTGCTCGATGGTGCGTACCATCGATGGTTGATTGTAGTTGGTACGCATAACCTCTCCGGTTCGCGAATACGGGCTGATCACCATTCCAACCGTACGATAAGCCGAAACATGGTCCCAACCCGACTGGGAGTCATCTTCAGTAATGAAAACTACTGTATTTTGCCAGAACCGGCTTTTTGAAAGCGCTTCGATAATCTGGCCGAGCGCCAAATCATTGTCGGCCACCATGGCACGCGGAGTGGGCAAACCGGGTCGTGTGCCTCCGGTATGATCGTTTGGTAGCGCCATAACCATCAATTCGGGGAGCTGATCTCCATCCATTTGCTCATAGTTTTTCAGTTCCTGAATAAAAGCCTGTGCCCTTAGTGCATCAGGAATCCGGTGATCGTCGTAGGAAGGATAAGTCGGACTAAGGATGGCTTCGACAGGCTTAATGGTGGTATGATTAATAAACTCGAACTTTTCGTTTTTCAGAAATCCTTGATAAATGGAAGTCCAGGTATGTTTCTTATCGTACTCCGGAGTGGAAGCTTCGCCATAAATGCGCACGTTTTTCCCGTGTTTCAGGGCATTGTCCCAGATAAATCCGGTTGGCGCATACACCAATGCATCTTCCTGAACATGCGGATAACTGCGAATCCATGCACGGACATCTTTCTCAATGTAATCAGTCACAATAGAAGCGTCGGTCCACTGATGCCCTTCAGCAGAACATTTTCCGGAGGCGTAAAAGTTATCGAGCAGCAGAAATTGATCGCTCAAAGCGTGAGTGTTGGGCGTAATCTGCCGGCCAAAAATGGTGAGTGTGGAATCACCATCGCCTTTTTTCATGTCGCCCAAAATCTGATCGTAAGTTCTGTTTTCCTTGATAATATAGACCACATGCTTAAAAACGGAAGGTTCTCCAATGCGTTCAGGAACACAAACAGGTTTTGCACTTTTGCGCGGCATTTTTTCGAGCAACGCAAGCCTGAAAAGCTGATTCGATCGTTCGACTGTTTTTGTATATGCTTTCAGTTGCTTTTCATCGGGCACCTGAATAATGGAAACAGAAGCCATCTGTTTATGTGAGTTGTATGAAATGTTCGATGATCCTTCCGCCTGCGACGGAATTTTTGCTCCTTCGCCTTCAATATTCGCGACAAAAAGTTCATTTGTACGTGATACCACAACCGCTCCGGGATAGGCTCCTGTTGGGATAAAACCCTCTATTTCACTAATATTTTCAGAAGAGTTTGCTCCTGATTTTTTACCCAGTTCGATTACTGAAAGAGCATTATCCATGCCATTGGCTACATACAAAATGTGCCCGTCTTTCGAAAGTCCCAGCCCATTGGGTGAATCTCCCCAAAACGAATTGTTTTCAGCGCTCAACCGAACGGATATCGTTTCAGAAACTTCGTCGGTCAGTGTCGAAATGGTGCTAACACAATCGCTGTTGGCATTGGAAACAAATACAAATTTCCCGTCAGCGCTGGCAATAATGTCATTGGGATGCAAGCCAACTGTAATTTCGTTCAGCACTTTCCCGGTTTTCGGCTCCAGCACTGATACCGTTCCTTCGCGGGTAGCTCCGGTTCGAGGGTCAACTTTTGCGCTTCCCCATGGAACACCAGCCACATTTAGATCATTTTTATCGGGAACAGACCCGGCCCAGTTTGTCACATAGATTTTCCCATTTGCTTTTGCGATACCAAAAGGAGCGACTCCAACCGGGGTAGTCCAGATCGTTTCTTTGGTAGTCAGGTCTAACTTTACAACCGAATTATTGCCGTTTAAAACAACATAGAGATAGTATTTTTCTCCTTCTTTTTGAACCAGTACTTCATTTGGAATAGCTGATTTGGCAGGCTTAACTGCCGTAAAAGGAAATGAGCCTGTCCCGGATAAGCTTTTTCCATCCCAAAGGGCTTCCAGAACAAATGAATTTCCGCTATTACCAACAGCACCCCAGAATAGTTGGTAGCCATCACCTTCCTGAAGCCAGCATATTCCGGAGAAAGTATTCATTACATTCTGATTTTTGATAAAGTCGTTCATCCGGAGTGTCGCCACTATTTTTTTAGTTAGTGGTGACATAATAACTACTTCATACCGACCTTCTATCGCCAACCACTTTTCATCGGGTGAGAGTGCCACGTCCAAAGCATGGTTTTCGAGATTTGGAGCTCCAAAATAGATTTGACTTCCGGCAGGATCGATCCAGCGGTTATAAGGCAATAAGTTAGGATTTATGGTTGGCGAAAGGGTTTTGTCTTCATAACTGCCCCTGTGTTTGGCTTGTTCTTTACTTTCTTTTTTTGGCTGTGCCTGAATTGCAAAACTGATGATGAGGAACATCACAATGCTGACAATAACTTTTTGTGGAGCCATGGGATTAGTTTTAGTTTTTAGTCAAGACAAAACAACCTAATTTTCAGGACAAAAAGAAGAATGATTTCAGCCTTTCTGCCATTCCATACGGTTATCTACACGGTAAATAATCTTTTCATTTTCAAGCAGCCATCGAACGATTTTCACTGCATTCTCCTGTTTTCCTTCTATACGCGCCAACAATTCTTCATAAAAGCAAGGGTCCAACAGCACCTTCTTAATCTGTTCACTGATGGTGTCAAACTCGTATTTACTCACATTCAGCTCGTTGCGCTCCATACAAACATCGCATTTTCCACAACGCACCGACTCTGTTTCGCCAAAATACTGAAGCAACAACTGGCTCCGGCATTTATGGCCCGACGATGCATAATGAATCATCCCATCAATTCGCTGCATGTAATCGCGTTTGCGGTCGGTATAATTTTCTTTGGTAATTTTCAACCGGTCAACCTCAATGCGCTCCTTGGTAAAAATGATAAAAGGAGTTTTTTTCTGAGGAATATAATCAATTACTTTCTGAGCCCTTAATTTGCATAAAAACTGATAGACCAGCTCCGAAGAAATATTGGCCCGCTGAGCCAGTAACTGCTCATCGATGGCAACATAGTTGGTAAACAACCCAGTGTATGACCGCAACAGCAATTTAATGAATCCGTCAAACTCGGCATTGGCAACCTGAAATTTGTATAAATCATCGCGATCAACCTGAAAGTAAACTTTAGAAGGATGATCCAGTTCATCTGTCAGTTCCAAGTATCCTTCGCGCTGTAGTATTTTCAGGCTATTGTAAACTGCAGTGATCTGGAATGAAAAACTGGATGCAAACGAAGCCATACTAAATTCAAATGACTGATCTTTGCCGAACCCAACCGCCAATTGATAAAAATTGCAGATGGCCTCGTATATCCGTTTGATTACTTCAGGCTCCGGAAATGATTTATCCACATTTTTCTGTAACCTGATTTTGTCGCTGTTGTTGTACAGCAAAACCGACCATGCAGTTTTTCCATCACGCCCGCCACGTCCAGCCTCCTGGAAATAAGCTTCAACAGAATCAGGGGCTTCCAGATGAATGACAAACCGGACATCCGCTTTATCAATCCCCATTCCAAAAGCATTTGTTGAAACAATTACCCGACAGGTACCGTTCATCCAGGCCTCCTGCCTGGCCGACCTGATTTTGGAACTTAGTCCGGCATGGTAAAAATCGGACGAAATCTGGTTTTTGCGCAACAATTCACTGATTTCGCGAGCTAACTTCCGGCTTTTCACATACACAATTCCGGTTCCCTTTGCTTTCTGAACCGCCTTCACCAAATAATTTACTTTATCCTCTTCATTCCTGACCAGATAAATCAAATTACTTCGATAATAACTGGTCCGGATTACATTGGACTTTTTGAATCGCAATTGCTCCTGAATATCGTCAACTACCCGGGGAGTAGCTGTTGCTGTCACTGCCAGTACCGGTACATTCGGCAATAAATCGCGCAGTTCGGCAATCCTTAAGTACGAAGGCCTGAAATCGTATCCCCACTGCGAAATGCAATGCGCCTCATCAACAGCAATCAGGTTAACATCAAACTGACTGATCCTCTCCCTGAACCGTTCGGTAGCAATGCGTTCGGGCGACAAGTATAAAAACTTATAGTTGCCCCAGGCTGCATGATCCATGGCAACTTTTATTTCCTGATTGCTCATCCCTGAGTATATTGCCAATGCTTTTATGCCGCGTTGATTCAGGTTTTCCACCTGATCCTTCATCAGGGCAATAAGTGGGGTAATCACCAGACAAATACCGGGTTTCGAAAGTGAATATACCTGGTAAGTTACCGATTTGCCTCCGCCGGTAGGCATCAATCCAAGTGTATCCCGACCCTGAGCTACGGATTGGATAATCTCCTCCTGAATAGGCCGGAAAGCTGCGTAGCCCCAGTATTTGGTCAATATTTGTTTGAATTCGCTCAATTTTCCCGATTCTTGTTTATTTATCAAATTTAAGAGCTTTCTGCATACGAAAATTGGGTGGGGCGATTTTCAATCGCGCTTTTTAAAACCGGCGATTACAAATCGCCGCACCCGAAGCTACCTGGCCATTCTTTCCGATCTTTTACCAGTCCTGCCGAAACCGGGTTATTCAACGTGTATTCAATGGCATAATACAAATGTTTATTGTCGCGTATTGTGATATCGAAACTCTCCTTTTGCCACAAAGTCCCGGATATTCCTGCAGCTTTATTTATTTGGTTTGCTGTGTGCCTTTTTACCGATTGTAAAACATCCTGCAAATAAACCAGTTTACCATCCTCTTCTTTTTCCAGAAGTTCAAACACCCAATGAACATGGTTTGGCATAACCGTGCAGGCACGATTCTGTAGTTTTTTCCCTTCCCAGAACTGAATGGTTTCAAGAATAATTTTTGTATTTTCAGGTTTCGATAAATCCACTGTCAGATGTCGTTCTGCATTGAGCAAATCATCATAGGCTTTTATGTATTTCTTTCTCGCAGAGTAATATTGCATACGAAGCTTTTCCAAATCGGGTGACGCGTCCCGGGTGGCGCGATTTTTAATCGCGCTTTTTAAGACCGGCGATTGCAAATCGCACCCAAATCGTCGATTGAAAATCGCCGCACCCGATGCCGTACCCGAATCAAATCCTCGTATTTGAGATTGCAATATTTCCAATTGATTTGTATATCGTTCCAACGCCTTTTTAGGGACAGCATCTTTCAAACTCCATGTAACAAAATAGGCTTGTCCAGGTTGCTGGAAATGAGGCAAAGCATGTTTGTATGATTCTTTCTTTTCCACTGACACATATGTTTGTACTGCAATTTAGCGATTTTTTCGGGTGACGCGATTCTGGGTGGCGCGATTTTCAATCGCGCTTTTAAAAAAACGGCGATTAAAAATCGCCGCACCCTGCTTAACAACTTTTAATAAACATTAAACTTTATAGGGTTGGAAGCCCAGAAAATAACGGGACATTTGTACTTGTTTTTTTTGTAGTTTTGTTTTTTACAACCGAATATAAAAATACACATTAATGTCGTTTTTCGCCGATAAAATTGTATCCGAAGGTTTAACTTTTGACGATGTATTGTTAATACCCTCTTATTCAGAAGTTTTACCGCGCGAGGTTGACCTGTCATCCTGGTTTACCAGGAACATCAGGCTAAATACACCCATTGTAACGGCAGCTATGGATACCGTAACCGACTCACATATGGCCATTGCTATTGCCCGTGAAGGCGGAATTGGTGTAATTCACAAAAACATGAGCATTACCGAACAGGCCCGACAAGTTGCCAGTGTAAAGCGCGCGGAAAATGGGATGATTTACGACCCGGTTACTATCTCGAAAGAAAAAACGGTGCGCGATGCCATTGGCCTGATGCGAACTTTTAAGATTGGTGGTATTCCGGTTATCGACGATCAGGGTTGCCTGGTGGGTATCGTAACCAACCGCGACCTGCGTTTCGAAAATAACATGAATAAGTTGATTTCGGAGGTGATGACCAAAGATAATCTGGTGACTACCGACATTTCAACCTCACTCGAAAAAGCTTCTGCTATCCTTCAGAAATACAAGATTGAAAAACTTCCGGTTGTCGATAAAAACAACAAGTTGATCGCTTTAGTTACCTATAAAGACATTACCAAAGCCAAAGACAAACCACTGGCATCGAAAGATGAAAAAGGTCGGCTTCGGGTTGCCGCGGCTGTCGGAATTACCTCCGACACCATCGACCGGATCGATGAATTGGTTCGTGCCCAGGTTGATGCCATTGTGATTGATACTGCCCACGGACATTCGATGTACGTTTTGGAAACGCTTAAAAAAGCCAAAAATAAATACCCTGAAATTGATTTTGTGGCCGGAAACATTGCCACTCCCGAAGCTGCTTCTGATTTGGTTTTGGCAGGAGCCGACGCTGTAAAAGTTGGAATTGGCCCGGGTTCTATTTGTACTACCCGTGTCATTGCCGGAGTTGGTATTCCGCAACTTTCAGCCATTTACAATGTGAGCAAAGCCATTAAAAAGAGCGGAGTTCCGGTTATTGCCGATGGCGGAATCCGTTATTCGGGCGACATAGTAAAAGCCATTGCAGCTGGAGCACATTCCATTATGGCCGGATCTCTTTTTGCCGGAGTAGAAGAATCTCCGGGAGATACCATTCTGTTTCAGGGCCGCAAATTCAAGTCCTATCGTGGAATGGGCTCTGTAGAAGCAATGCAGGCTGGCTCCAAAGACCGATATTTTCAGGATGTGGAAGATGATGTAAAAAAATTGGTTCCTGAAGGCATCGTTGCCCGTGTACCATACCAGGGAAGTTTGTACGAAGTGCTGCATCAGCTCATTGGTGGCATAAGAGCCGGAATGGGATATTGTGGCGCAAAAAATATAGAAACGCTTCAGCATGCCAAATTTATTCGTATTACCAATTCCGGAATCCAGGAAAGTCATCCCCACGATGTGAGCATCACCAGTGAATCACCCAACTACAGTTCCCGATAAATGTTAGGAAAAAGTCATTCGAAAACGGAAAAGGGAATAAGGAAACCGGAAACGGTATTTTATTTCTCAACCATTTAACCATCTATACTATTTTATCTCATGAACGTGTATTCATATAGCCATTCAAATAATAAGTTCCAAAACTCTTTCCGGATATTTTCAATCGTACTGTTTGTTCTCTTCACTTTGAACGTTTCAGCACAAAAGAAAAAAGATATTGTATTAACCATCGGCGATATTCAGGTTAGCAAAGAAGAATTTATCATCAATTATCAAAAAAATAATACCAATATTCTGGATGAAAAGGACAGGAAAACACCATCAGAATATTTGGATCTTTACCTGAATTTTAAACTCAAAGTGCTTGAAGCCCAAAAGCTGGGTTACGACACCATAAAATCCTTTATCACTGAGTTGGATGGCTATCGCCGGGATCTGGCCAAACCGTATCTTACCGATGTTACCTTCAACGAAGAAATGGTTCAGACGGCCTATCACCGGACGAAATACGAGCGAAAAGCCAGTCACATTCTTATCATGGTCAATCCGGAAACCCCTCCGGCCGATACGCTTGTTGCATGGAATAAAATTTCGGATTTGCGCAAGCAGATTCTGGCAGGCGCTGATTTTAATGAACTGGCCGCCAAATATTCCGAAGACCCATCCGCTGTGCAAAATAAAGGGCTGCTTGGTTATTTCAGCGCCTTTCAAATGGTTTATCCGTTTGAGGATATGACTTACAAAACTCCCGTTGGTCAGGTATCCGAAATTATCCGTACCCGTTTTGGCTATCACCTGATTAAAGTGCACGACGAACGAATAACTCCGGGAGAGATTAAAGTAGCTCATATCATGAAAATGTTTCCTCAGCAAGCCAGCGATGAAACTATTGCCAGGCTAAAACTTTCGGCTGACAGCATCTGGCAAAAAGCAACTTCAGGAGCCGACTTTGCTGAATTGGCCAAACTTTATTCCGACGACAAACAATCGGCTGTTCAAGGTGGCGTTCTGAATTGGTTTACACCAACAAACATGGATCCGACATTTGCCGAAGCAGCTTTTGCTCTGAAAAATGACGGGGAGATTTCAACAGTTATCCGGACGCCTTATGGCTGGCACATCATCAAACGACTTGAATTTCGCACAACTCCCCCTCTCGAAAAGATGCGTGCCGATCTTGAAGCTAAAATCAAACAAAACCCGGCAATCAGTAAATACAGCGATGAAGCTTTCGATCACAAACTGAGAGCCGAATATCAGTTAAAAACAGACCGGGCCAATTTTTCGAAACTTGTCGCCACAGTTTCGGATAGCATCAAAAGAAATGAACTGAAGGATAAATTACTGGTGAGTTTTGCCAACCAAATCATTTCGGTTGGACAGTTTACCGATTTTCTTCAGAAACAGAATTTTTCACCCAGGCAGGATAATCCTGAACAGGAATTAACTGTTTTACTCAACCAATTCATTCACCTGAAATTACTTGAATACGAAAATACCCAACTGGAGAAAAAGCATCCTGATTTTGCCCGGATCTTCCAGGAATATCACGACGGCATCCTGCTTTTTAATATCTCGAAAGACAAAATCTGGGATGTAGCTTCCAATGACACATTAAGGCTTCAGAAATACTACGATCAGACTGAAAAAAAATATTTTTGGAATGATCGGTTTAAAGGATGGGTGATTGAAACAGCAAATCTTGAAATCCGTTCGAGAGTCGAGAAAATGCTGGATGAAAAAGAATATACGCAAAAGGAACTGGAGGATGTTTTTAATACAAAAACTGAAAATAACATTCAGTTTCGGACAGTCGCTTCAGAGAAAGGAGATGACCCAGTTATAGATTATTTCATTTGGAGTGGTGCAAAACCTGTCGGGTTGAATGAAACTACTACCTTTGTGCACGGAAAAATAGTTCCAAACGAACAAAAAGAGTTAAAAGAGGCATGGGGGTTATACTCTTCCGATCTTCAGGAACAAATTGAAAAAGAATGGATTGACTCCTTAAGAAAGAAATATCCGATCGAAATAAATAAAAAAGTACTCAAAACAATACCATCGGTTGAATGATTAAATCCGGGTTCTATATCGTTTTAATAGCTTCTTTGCTGACTGCCTGCAATTTGTTTATAGATACAGGTGAACCTGTTGCCAAGGTAGCTAACAAGGTATTAACCATTGAAGAGCTCTCGAAAAATGTTCCCGATTACCTTGATGCAACCGACAGCGCTCTTTGGGCCGACGATTACATCAAAAAATGGATCCAGCGCGAACTTCTACTGCTCAAGGCTGAAGAAAACCTGAAAGGATACGAAAAAGACGTTAGCCAGGAATTGGATGAGTATCGGAATTCACTCATCGTTTTCAGGTACAAAAATGAATTGATCAGGCAGAAGATGGATACCATTGTGAAGGATACGGATATCAAAAAGTATTACAACGAACACCGTGAAAGTTTTATCCTGAACCGGAACATTGTTAAAGCCATCTACATCAAGGTTCCACGGCAAGTTTCCAGTCCTGAAGATTTGAAGCAGCTTTGTTCGAGCAACGATCCCAAAAAACAGGCCAAACTGAATGAATATTGCATGAGTTATGCCAAGGCTTACGACAGGTTTAACGATCAATGGGTAGCTGCCGATCAGGTGATAAAGTATACACCGGTTGCAATTTTGGATCAACAGCATTTTTTCGAGAAAAACCGTTTTATCGAAACTACTGACATGGATTTTTACTATTTGGTCTGCATACGCGATTACCGTCTGGCAGGCCAGAGTTCGCCCTTAGAATTTGTTCAGGGCGACATACAAAACATCATTTTGAGCAAGCAAAAACTCGACTTTCTGAAACAAATTGAAAAAGATATTTACAAGGAAGGTCTTGACAACAATAAGGTTAAACTATTTAAAACAAAAAAATAATCGTTTATGATCAAAAAACTAATTGGATTATTCACTTTGCTGGCATGTATTGTTTTTAGCAATCAAATCCAGGCACAAGATAAAACCGTCGACCAGATTGTGGCAGTTGTCGGAAAAAATATCATTTTGAAATCGGATATCGAAGAAATGTTTAAACAACAACAGGCCCAGGGAATTACGACCGAAGGAGACATGAAATGTGAAATATTGGAAAATTTTCTGGTTGAAAAACTGCTGCTTGCCGAAGCTGAACTCGACACCACCATTATAGTGAGTGACAGTCAGCTGAACCAAAGGCTCGAACAGCGTATACAATATTTCGTTTCACATTTAGGTTCTGAGAAAGAAGTGGAAGCCTATTTCAAAAAATCAATTGTTGATTTGAAATCTGATTTGGAGGAAGTCATTAAAAATCAAGAGATGACCCAGCAGATGCAACAAAAAATCATCGACAAGGTCACGGTTACCCCTGCTGAAGTCCGTTACCATTTCAAAAATTTACCTGAAGCTGAAATTCCGCAGATTGATGCACAGGTTGAATATGCCCAAATAACTGTATTACCGGTAATCAGCCTGGAAGAAGAGGATCGCATTAAAGCCACCCTTCGCGAACTGAAACGTCGCATTGAAAGTGGTGAAAGTACATTTGCACCACTGGCAGTTCTTTATTCGGAAGATCCGGGTTCTGCCCGAAATGGAGGGGACCTGGACTACATGGGACGCGGAAATCTTGATCCTGCCTATGCCGCTGCTGCTTTCAACCTCAAAGGAGACAAAATTTCAAATGTTGTTAAAAGTGAGTTTGGCTACCACATTATCCAGGTTGTAGACCGAAAAGGCGAGCAATTAAAAACTCGTCATATCCTGATGAAACCCAAAGTTACACCAGCGGCCATGAAAACAGCTTTTGGTCAAATCGATAGTATTGCTGACTTTATCCGTAAAGGAACTTTTAAATTCGAAGAGGCAGCCCTGCGTTGGTCATATGATAAAAACTCCAGGAACAATGGCGGAGTGGTTATTAATCCTGAATCGGGTGAATCGAAATGGAAAATGAGTGAACTTGATCCTGACGTAAGTAAGGTGATTGCCAAAATGAACATCAACGAAATATCGAAACCTTTCCAGACTCTCGACGATAAACAAAGGCCTGTTTATAAAATTATAAAGCTTCTCAGCAATACATCAGCACATAAAGCCAACATGCGCGACGACTATGTTGAACTGAGTAATATTTACCTGAATTCGAAAAAAGAGAAAACGCTCGACAAATGGATCCGCGATAAACAAACCGGAACCTATGTTCGCATTGACCCCAGCTATATGAATTGTAATTTCAAATATCAGGGTTGGATAAAGTAACGGGTAACGGGTTACGAGCTAGGGGTTAAAAGAAATGAGCAATAAACCTTGATTTTGGACAACCAACATGAAAAGTAACAGACATTTGGGTACCGGAATTGTGCTTGGGTTGGCATTGGCACTGCTCTTGGAGTTGCATTGAAGAATATCGGAGTAGGAATGGCTATCGGAATAGTTATTGGGTTGGTGGTATTCGGAAGATTGTGGGAAAGGAACGAAAAGGACAAAAAACAGGAAAATGACATATAAGAACGAAGTTGAAGCTGTAAACGCACTGAGCAACAAGTTTGAAGAGTTGCGTTCTGAAATAAAAAAACGGATATACGGTCAGGATGAAATCATTGATCAGGTGTTGGTTTCGATGTTCAGCAGGGGACATTGCTTGTTAATCGGTGTTCCCGGACTTGCCAAAACACTACTTGTCAATACTATTTCCGAAGTTTTGGGACTTCAATACAAACGAATCCAGTTTACGCCCGATTTAATGCCTTCGGATATTATCGGAACTGAAATCCTTGATAAAGACCGGGAATTCAAATTTATACGCGGACCTATTTTTGCCAACATCATTCTGGCGGACGAAATTAACCGTACTCCGCCCAAAACACAGGCAGCATTGCTTGAGGCAATGCAGGAAAGATCAGTTACCGCTGCAGGCGAAAAGCACATTTTAGACAAACCTTTCTTTGTTTTGGCTACTCAAAACCCCATTGAGCAGGAAGGTACCTATCCATTGCCAGAGGCCCAACTCGACCGCTTTATGTTCTCGATCTGGCTCGACTATCCCAAATTTGAGGATGAATTGACGATTGTTAAAAACACTACTTCTGATTATACCACCCAACTCAAAGAGATCATCAGCAAAGAAGAAATCTGCTATTTTCAGGATTTGGTACTGAAAGTTCCGGTTAATGAAAATGTGCTGAAATATGCGGTAAATCTATCGGCCAAAACCCGGCCCAATACCGAGCTTGCGGTGCCCATCACCAACAAATACCTGAAATGGGGAGCTGGCCCGCGCGCTTCACAATACCTGGTTTTAGGAGCAAAAACACTGGCTGCACTTCAGGGAAAATATTCACCCGATATTGATGACATTAAAAAAGTTGCTGTTAGCATTCTCCGTCACCGGATTATCAAAAATTATAAAGCCGAAGCCGAAAACCTTTCGGTAGAAGACATTATTTCAGAATTGATGAAGTAAACTGAATGATAAAATCAGGTATAACCAAACACATAGGCTGCTCTCTTATTCTTTTCACCTTGATTTGTTTACTGGCTTTTTCTGGTAAAAGTCAGACCCAGAGCAGAAAAAAAGTCAAAATTTTAAATTCTGATTTGGGAGCATACAATGAACGGATTGTTGCGAATGCACAACGGCTTTTGGGAAATGTAAATATCTCAGTTGATGGAGCTCTCATGTGGTGCGACAGTATGTATAACTATACCAATAACTCGGTGGATGCATTCGGAAATGTACACATAGTTCGGGGCGACACGCTCAACATGTATGCCGATTTCATTCATTACGACGGAACCACTAAACTGGCCAAAGCCAGGCGAAACGTAAAGCTTATTGACAAACAGGTTACCCTAACCACCGACTCACTGGATTATTCCATGATCAACGATATGGCTTCCTACAATTATTCAGGAACAGTTAAAGACACTACCAATGTGCTGACTTCGCTCGTTGGACAGTATTATGTGAATGAAAAAAAGGCCTATTTCAAGACTAATGTTGAGGTTGTTACCAAAGACTACCAAATAAAATCGGATACACTCATTTACTTCACCAACTCGAAGAAGGTGTTTTTGGAGGGGCCAACCCATATTTTCAATGAAACAGATACTCTTTATGCCGAATATGGATGGTACGACAGCATGAAAGGTGTTTCCAGACTGACTAAAAAACCGAGAATATGGAATGCAAAACAAAATGTGAAAGCTGATTCAATCTATTACGATAAGGACAAGGGCGAAGGACTTGCTTTAGGACATGCGCGAATTCAGGATATTGAAAACAGCATCATTGTAGTCGGCAATCGTGTTCAGTACAACGATATTACCAAAATGGCTTTTGCAACCGATTCAGCTGTACTGATCCAGTATTCTGAAACCGATTCGCTCTATTTACATGCCGACCGGTTAAGAACAATGCCCGATACGACCAAAACCAAAAAGATTGATCCTCTTACGAAAGATAAAAAACCGGTCTTAAAACCATCAGGAAAAACAAAGTCAACTACTATTCCTGCAACTGATTCGCTGTTAGTTAAACTCACCGTACCCGATTCACTAAAAGTAAATCAAACACATCCTGACAGCTTAGCAGTAAAAAAAGCTGTTGACGACACCTTAGGAATTAAGCCACCCAAAGATGCGCGCCTGGTTTTGGCTTATCACAAAGTCAGGTTTTTCCGTGATGATCTTCAGGGCAAATGCGATTCGCTGGTCTACTGGTCAAAAGACTCAACCATACAATTATTTACCGATCCTGTAATTTGGTCAGGAAAAAACCAGATGTCGGCCAACTACATCGAAATGATTAACCGCAGCAAAGATCCTGACGAGGTTATTATGAAGGAGGATGCCTTTATCGTGTCGATGGAAGACGATAGTATACGCTTTAACCAGATAAAAGGAAAAAACATGGTTGGTTTTGTCAAAAAAAATCAGCTCTATAGAATTGATGTAAACGGGAACGGACAATCGAACTACTTTGCGCATGACGATAAAGGTGGAATTATAGGGCTAAATAAAGCCGAAAGCAGTAACATCATCATATACCTGAATGATGGAAAAGTAAAAAAAATAGCCTTCATTAAATCGCCTGAAGGAGAACTGAAACCGATGGCCGACATAGAAGAAGGTGATAAGCTGTTACCCGGATTCAGATGGCTCACTGAAATACGTCCGATCAATAAAGATGATATTTTCCGTACACCTCCGGATGAAACCCAAATAACTCTTCCAAAGACTAAAGAACTTTCTGCGCCCGCTGAGAAATAATCTTAATCTTTTTGATGCAAAATTTGATACGGAATTAAAAAATTGACATCTTTGTTCGTAATTTCACGAACAACGAACAATGACAAAAGAAATAATCACCGAAGAACAGCAAAAGGCAGCACGGTATGCGAAGGCCATGGGTCATCCGATACGGATGTATGTGCTCGAACTGCTGTCAAAACAATCGTGCTGCTACAGCGGCGATTTAACTGAAGAACTGCCCATTGTCAAATCAACCCTTTCGCAACACCTGAAAGAACTAAAAGATGCAGGGTTAATCCAGGGTGAGATTGAGGCTCCCCGTATTAAATATTGCCTGAACCGGGAAAACTGGAAAGAAGCACAGGATTTATTCAGGAAATTTCTGAAAATGGATATTGAAGAACCGATTCAAAAATGTCAATAAAAATAAAACCATGGAAATCAAAATTTTAGGTACAGGTTGCCCCAAATGCAAATCCTTAGAAAAACTCACCAGGGAAATAGTGGAACAAAACGGCATTGATGCCACTGTTACAAAAGTTGAAGATATTTACCAGATTATGAAATACGGAGTAATGACAACTCCCGCATTGGTGGTGAACGAAAAGGTAGAAATTAAAGGACGTGTTCCTTCAGCTGACGAAATAAAACAACTGCTAACCAAAACAATCTGAAAATGAACCAATTTTCAAATTGTGGTACTGACAAATTATTAAATTCAATTAATATGAAAAAAATTCAATTATTTAGTATTTCGATAGTGTTGTTGATGTGCAGCTTTTTATGCGACGCCCAGACACAAAAAAAGGAAGTTACTGCCAATCAGGTGGAAGCCTATTATTTTCATAACACGGCTCGTTGCGTAACCTGCAAAACAGTAGAATCGGAAACCAAAGCCAATCTGGAAAGCCTGTACGGAACTCAGGTAACTTTCAAAGCATTAAATCTTGAAGATGATGCAACCAAAGACATTGCTAAAAAACTAAAGGTTTCAGGCCAAACATTGTTGTTGGTTAAAGGTGAAAAAAAGATCAACATTACCAACGAAGGTTTTATGTATGCACGAACCAACCCGGCAAAATTTAAATCAATTATCAAAGAAAAGGTTGACGGCCTTTTAGATTTATAATTGATGGATTTTTTAACCAATCTTCTCGAAAACAGCACTATGCCTTGGCTCTCGGCATTCGTGCTGGGTTTAATGACCGCCATCAGTCCTTGTCCGCTGGCCACTAACATAACTGCGGTTGGATTTATCAGCAAAGACCTTGAAAACCGTAATCGCGTTTTCGTAAACGGTTTGCTGTATACATTGGGTCGTGCTATTTCTTATACTGCGCTGGCTCTCATTATTTATTTCGGAGCCGATCAGTTTAAATTTTCAGGTTTTTTTCAGCTTTACGGCGAAAAAATTTTAGGCCCTTTACTCATTATCATCGGATTGTTTATGCTCGATGTGATTAGGATAAAATTTCCCGGTCTGAATGGGTTGACTTCAAAAATGGAAAGCAAAACCAAATGGGGCTATTGGGATGCTATCTTGCTGGGAATGATTTTCGCTTTGGCTTTCTGTCCCTACAGTGGAGTGCTTTATTTTGGCATGCTTGTTCCGATGACAGTCGCAAGTGCTTCCGGGTTGTACCTACCCATTGTATTTGCGTTGGCAACCGGTATTCCGGTCATCATTTTTTCATGGATACTTGCCTTCTCGGTTGGTTCAATAGGAGGTGTTTACAGCAAGCTGAAGAATTTCGAAATCTGGTTCCGCCGCATAGTTGCGGTATTATTCATCCTTGTTGGTATCTATTATATTTTCAGGGCATTCTTTTAAAAAATTTGGTTTAATTATTCGTTGTTTTACGAACTAATTATCTGGCAAATGAAAAACTTAAAACATTCGATCGGATTACCTCTCACTCTTTTGCCCATATGGTTCCTGATTTATAAAAACCTTGCACCAATAACCGATTGGTTTATTGATTCAGTATTGGAATTAACAAAAGGAGCTCATTTTACCGAAGCACTGCGGTTTTTCGTTTTCGAGTTTCCGAAAGTGATGCTTCTGCTCACGCTTATTATATTCCTTGTCGGAATTATACGCACCTACTTTACTCCTGAACGCACCCGTAAAGCTCTGGAAGGTAAAAAAACCTTTACCGGCAACGTGATGGCTGCCACGCTGGGAATAGTAACTCCGTTTTGCTCTTGTTCTGCCATCCCGCTGTTTTTAGGGTTCGTTGAGTCGGGAGTTCCTCTCGGGGTAACATTTTCGTTTCTGATTGCTGCTCCAATGATCAATGAAGTGGCTGTTATACTACTATACGGTATGTTTGGTTGGCAGGTCGCCGCCATTTATGTCGGAGCAGGACTTTTTATTGCAATACTTGCTGGATGGACCATTGGATTATTGAAGCTCGAAAAATGGGTGGAACCGTGGGTATATCAAACCCAGATTGGAGACAGCGGACAGGAAGAAGAAAAACTGAGTTTTGCAAACCGGATTAACCTTGGATATTCAGCAGTAAAAGAAATTGTTGGTAAAATCTGGATTTATGTGGGAGTGGGAATCATGGTGGGTGCAGGGGCGCATGGCTATGTTCCAGAAGATTTTATGGCCGCATTAATGGGTAAATCGGCCTGGTATTCCGTTCCGCTTTCGGTTCTGATTGGCGTTCCCCTATACTCGAACGCCGCAGGAATTGTTCCGATTGTTTCGGTTTTAATTGAAAAAGGGGCATCATTGGGAACTGCACTGGCCTTTATGATGTCGGTGATTGGTCTGTCGTTGCCCGAAATAATCATACTGCGGAAAGTATTAAAACTACAACTGATTGCTGTGTTTATTGGGATCGTAAGTTTGGGGATAATATGTGTTGGATATCTTTTCAATTTCGTAATGTAATTCTTATATTTAGATATCTTAAAGCTGAACATCATGAAAACAAAATCACTCGGATTTATAGGTGGCGGCAGAATAACCGGAATCTTTCTACAGGCGTTTGTTAATAAGAAAGCAATTTTCGAATCGATCTCTGTTTTCGACACCAATCAGGAAACTCTCAAGGCGCTGAAATTAAAATTCCCCTTTATCCAAATACTTTCAACTGCATCGGAAGTTGCAAAAAAAGATGTGGTTTTTCTGGCCGTTCATCCGCCAGTAGTTATGGAAACACTACAAAAAATAAAGGAGGATGTTACAGAACAAACCATTTTTATTTCGCTGGCGCCCAAAATTACCATCATTAAAATGGCGGCCGTTTTGCCAATCAATCAAATTATCAGGTTGATACCAAGCGCAACTTCAGTCATTAATCATGGCTATAATCCGGTGTGTTTTGCCTCTGGAATGTCGGAAATTCAGAAATGGTATATTTTGGAAATGCTCAACTTATTGGGGCACACCTTCGAAACTGCCGAAGAAAAACTGGAAGGATATGCTGTGCTTTCAGCTATGCTCCCTACCTATTTCTGGTTTCAATGGAACGAACTGGAAACCATAGGTACTCAGTTTGGTCTGAGTCAGGCCGAATGTCGCGAGAGCATTTATGAAACCTTAAATGCAGCCTTAAATACGATGTATCGCTCCGGAATGTGCCCTGACGAAGTGATGAACCTTATTCCTGTAAAACCCATTGCCGAAAACGAAGATCAGATTAAAGCCATTTACCACGAGAAGCTGATGGCTTTGTGGGAGAAGATTAAACCGTAATTTGGTTAAAATGTTTCCAATTTTTTTTTAATTGAAATGGGTTGAAATAGATTTCATTCCAAAACTTGATTATTAGGATAATTTAAAGTTTTCACGACTTTCAAATTTTACCTAATACTTACTTTTTTAATATTTCAGACAAATTCATCCTCTTCTCCTATAATTCTTGAGAATGAATAAACTAAACGCTTTCTGTTTTGTTACCATTTTTTGACCCATTCGGAAAAAAACACCTATTTATTAACTTAAAAAACAGACGTTTATGAAACTAAAAACATTATTCTCAACCTGTTTGCTTTTTGTACTTATTTTTTCAGCAAGCGTAGCTTTTTCGCAGACTCCTGCTGAATACAAAGCAAAGATCGAAACTATTAACAAGGAAATGGTGAAATACATGTTGGAAGGCAATACGGAAAAAGCCCTTAGCCTTTATGCAGAGGATGCCATTTCATTGCCAAGTTATGAACCAATGCACGATGGTCTTGCAGCTATCCGGAAAGCTTCTGAAGAAATGGCGAAGTCGGGATGGAAATGTACCTCATTTGCTCCTACCACACTAAAGGTTATGGTTAACGGAAACCTGATAACCGAAATAGGTTTGTACAAGATCAGTATGACAATGTCGGGCATGGACAAGCCAATGGATGATCATGGCAAGTACTTAACTGTTTGGGAAAAACAAAAGGATGGATCTCTGAAAATAAAAATTGAAACTTGGAATTCAGATGTTAATCCGATGAGCATGATGCAGTAGATGGATCAAATGGGACGACTTGAACAGAAGAAATTACGATCACCCGAACCAGACACTCACTTCTCTGCCAAACTGCACAAAGAGGTGTGAGAAAAAATTAAGTCATAAAAATTCTTCGGGGCTCCATCAATTCCAACAATGGAATCCCTGAAGAATATTATTTAATTTCATACGCCATCAACACATCTCCATGCCTGATATACACAACACCATCGGCAATTATAGAATAGGCAAAATGTTCTTTGGTACCATGTGTATTTCTTAATTTAATGCAATCTCCAATTTCGATCCTATTCCTTTAATTAGAAATACATTGTCATTATCAGTGTAAAAAAAAACAGCTGGTCATTGACAGCAATGATGTTTCATGACAATAAATTCCAAAAGGAAATCAGGAATTTCAAAAATCAGGTACTTTTCACTGTATTATTTCCCAACATCTGAGCGATAATTGGCATTCAATTACGCCTGTTTTTCAAGAAGATTTCATATATCTTCATCTTAATATTCATGATTTTACACTCATAATCTGATACTTACAGTGCAGTCATGAATATATTCATTTAGCATATATCTTCGGCATAACATTTGGATACTAAATAACGTAGTAACTAGTTCAGAATAATTACTTTTAGCTTGTATTATTGCATTCTATTTGCCTAAACAGTTAAAAAGTTGATAATCCTAACAAAAACCTGGGCTCTATGAAACACATCTTTACTTTATTTTTTGTTCTTTTTTCGGTATTTGGTTCATTCGCTCAAACTGCAACTTCACCAAATGAATGTACAGTTAAAATTGTTTTTGTGATGAACAAAAGCCTCCCTCCCAGCTATACCTTCAAGACCGATCCTCAAACCGAAGGAGTAAAATATTATTGGTCATTTGGCGACAATACTTTTTCTGATTCGCCAAGTCCAACACATACCTATAAGGTTGGAAATACTTACCCTGTTGCAGTGAAATTAACCGGACCAGATGGTAAATATTGTTATGGAGAACTAAAAGCCCGTTTCGAAGGTGGTTCAGCTACCGTTTCAAACATTTTATCGGGCAAAGGAAAGGTAAAAAAAGTAACCACAACGGATGGTTGCGGTCTTTTAATCACACTCGATAACGGTACATTGATCGTTCCGGTTGAGATGATACCAACATTTGAGTTTAAAGACGGGCAATACGTTGAGCTGGCTTATGAACTGCTTCGAGACAAACCTTCGGGATGTACTTTAGGAATTTCGGCAAAAATCCATAAAATAGCCGAAATTATTGTACCAACTGTATGTAAAATTCCAATCACCTTTGTAAAAAATAATACCACACCGGTCAGCTATAAATTCAAAACAGAACAACAGCCAACTGATTCAAAGTTCTACTGGTATTTCAGCGATGGCGGATCATCAACCTTAGCTGATCCAAGTTATGTCTTTAAGAAAGCAGGAAGCTGGGTTATAAACCTCAAGGTTGTTGATAAGGCCGGTAAAGTATGTTATGGTGAAACCAAAGGAACATTCGAAGGCGAAACAAATTTACCATTAACTGGCCGCGGGAAAGTCAAAAAACTGACAGCCGCAGGGTGTGATTTAGTCATTGCCCTAGATAATGTTGTACTGATTCCTGTTAAAATGACGACCGACTTTCTTCTTAAGGAAGGGCAATACGTTGAATTTACCTACGAGAAATTTACTGAAAAAGTAAGTACCTGTAAGGAAGGAACAGACGTGAAAATTATTTCCATCAAAGAAATTCCTGTCATTACCGAATGCAAAGCATATTTTTCTGTGACTAAAGATCCTGTCAAGCTAAAAACAATAATCTTTACCAATTTATCGGTTGGAGAATTGGCTGAATGGAATTGGAGTTTTGGAGATAATACTACCAGCAAGGAGTTTAAACCTATTCATGAATATACGGCTGCAGGGGTTTATAAAGTGTGTCTGTCTATCCTTACGAAAGCAGGTTGTAAAACTGAATATTGCGCCGAGGTTAAAATCGAAATTCCACCTGTTATTCCGACTTGCAAATTTGACATTGTTGTTAAGCCAAAAGAAGCAACTCCAAATACTTATTTCTTTTTTGCAGTTTCGAATGCTGAAGTGAAGACATGGAACTGGAAGTTTGGCGATGGTAAAACCAGTGATCAGAAAAATCCTGAACATGCCTATGAAAAAACCGGCACCTATGAGGTATCGTGCACCATAACAACTGCTGCCGGATGTACTGAAACCCGTGTCATCAAACATACTGTACTGGCTGCCCCTCTGGCAAATTGCAGTGGTGCCATCAGCATTTTGCTTTTCGACCCAACCGACAAACAATGTAATGGTAAAGCAACGGTTGCATTAAAGGACGTCGCAGGAAAAGATATTCCAAATGTAAAATACATCTGGGCAGATAACCGTACAACTTCGACTGTCGAGAATCTTTGCCCTGATAAAACATACTACGTTCAGGCCATTGTTGAAGGTGTTTGTCAGAAAAGCTATTCCTTCACCTTCTTATCGAAACCAATCTGGAGAGCTTCCAATATTAAAGGTCAGAATAGTTTCAATGTAGTCGAACCCAAAGATGGTGTTGAGTATGAATGGAATTTTGGCAATGGAATTAAACTTAAAGGAGCCGAAGTAACCTATAATTTCGAAAACGATGGAGTTTATGATGTTACACTAAAAGCTGTAAGCGGAAGTAATTCTTCAGAATTTACCCAGCAGATTGTAGTTCTCAAAAGCGTTACGGGCACAGATATCATAAACAAATCAGATCTCGGAATTTATCCAAATCCTGTAAGGGATATGCTTAAAATTAACTTCGGAAATCCGGTTGAAGGAACGATGAATATCGAGATTATGAATATAGCTGGAAAACGTGCGTATGCCCAACAAATCAAATCTGAAGGTTACAACCACATTGACATCAACGTACAAAACCTGAAATCAGGTATCTATTTCTTAAGGGTTACCAATGGAAAATATCTGATTACTGACCGTAAATTTATTAAAGCTGAATAATCGTTTTTTTTCATATAATGTAAATTAGTTAGTTCGCATGGTTTTCAAAAAGCTCAACCTTTTAACGCAAGGTTGGGCTTTTCTTTTCCTGAAAATCGGGAAGTCTACTTCAGATAATCACTTACAGCCATACTTTACTATTTCAGACTGATCAAATTTTTCATGAAAAAACAAATCCAGATCAATTGAACTGCGGTGCCCATAACGAAGCAACAAAGCCGTTCCTCCCACCAAAGAAAACGGCTGAAGTGATGGAAGTTCTATCAACTTTTTTAGTAAGGAAAAAGTTCCGGGTTTAACTGTCTTAATTTATAACATCTGAATTCATTAAGCGGTTTGTCAATTACTGCACTGGCAAAATGAATGGTATGAAGTGGCAAATATTTTGCTTTTAACAAGGCTTCCGTCACTTTCTCATCGCCGTAATATCTACGGCACTGACGAATGTCCTCCACATCGCCACGCTCAAAAACCCGCTCAATAACGAAGTTGGCTTTGGCATCGTAGTCGATCTGCTCAAAGTTCACATCCCAGAAGATGCGCATTGCAAATATGGGTTTCGGTTTTGACATCATACATCGAAGATAATAAAAGGGAATGGTATCCATTTGTGAGTGATAAAAGAATTCTCTTGAAAGGCAAATACTTTTCCCGGACTGTAATTAAAATTTAATGACGCAAATATACGTCATATCAAATTATGACGTATATTTACGTCGTATTTAAAATTCAAAATCATGGTGATATCAAAAACAGAACTTTTTGACGAGGTGTTTCAAATAAGAGCTAGTTTATTCAAAGCACTCGCCCACCCTGCCCGACTGCAAATCCTTCAGTTTCTGGCTGAAACAAAAACCTGCATTTCAGGAGACATATCTGACGAACTGCCGTTGAGTCGCACAACTGTCAATCAGCATCTGAAAGAATTAAAGGAAGCCGGGCTGATAAAAGGACATGTGGAAGGAGTAAAAATGAAATACTGTCTGGATGGCGAAAAGGTAAAAGAAATGAAAAACCTTTTAACATCTTTTCTGGAAGAAATACAGATCCCAGATAATTTCGTTTGCGAATAAAACAATTATTGAATTATCCCATTCCCAAATTTTAAAAATATGAAAGTTCTTATTCTATGTACTGGCAACAGTTGCCGCAGCCAGATGGCACATGGTTTTTTACAATCGTTCGATCCAAATATTACCGTTTGTTCTGCCGGAACGGAAGCCTCCGGAAAGCTTAACCACAAGGCAATTGCCGCCATGAAAGAGATTGGTATCGATATCAGTCACCACACTTCCGACTCGGTTGAGAAATACTTGAATGATGAATGGGATTACGTGATTACCGTTTGCGGTGGCGCCAACGAAAGTTGCCCGGCTTTCATCGGAAAAGTCAAGCACCGGATGCACATTGGCTTCGACGATCCATCACATGCCGTTGGTACCGATGAATTTATCTGGAGCGAATATATCCGGGTGAGAGATGAGATTAAAGAAGGTTTCTGGAAGTTTTACACTGAGGCAATTCGGCCATTGAAAAGATGAGTTAATCCAATTATTCAATTCGACAATTCGATTATGAGTCTATGTTTCTTGAATTGCTGAATTGACACATTGTCAAATTATCACTTTTTCAAATTAACTTCTATGCGAACAGCAAAACAACTTTCATTTTTCGACCGCTACCTCACGTTATGGATATTCCTGATCATGTTTGCGGGGGTCATTATTGGTTATTTTATGCCCGGAATTTCAGGTTTCTGGAATTCGCTAAGTTCTGGAACTACAAATATTCCCATTGCCATCGGCCTTGTCCTGATGATGTATCCGCCATTGGCCAAAGTGAAATACGAGAAATTGCCATTGGTTTTTAAGAATCTGAAACTCTTAAGTCTGTCGCTGACACAGAATTGGATTGTCGGCCCGTTGGTCATGTTCTTTTTGGCCATTATTTTCCTGCACAACCATCCGGGATTAATGGTAGGCGTTATTCTGGTAGGATTGGCCCGTTGTATTGCCATGGTACTGGTTTGGAACGACCTGGCAAAAGGCGACACCGAACTTGCAGCCGGATTGGTAGCATTCAATGCCATTTTCCAGGTATTTCTGTATTCGGTTTATGCCTACGTGTTTATCACACTTTTGCCGCCGCTGTTTGGTTTAAAAGGTGCTGTTGTTGAAGTTTCTATTTCAGAAATTGCAATTACGGTACTAATTTATCTGGGAATACCTTTTGCCGCAGGCTTAATTTCAAATTTTATCCTCCGAAATTGGAAAGGCAGCGAATGGTACTTCACCAAATTCATTCCGAAAGCATCATTGCTGACGCCAATTGCCCTGCTGTTCACCATTTTTGTGATGTTCTCGCTGAAAGGCGAAAAAATTATTGAATTGCCTTTAGACGTTCTCCGGGTTGCGATACCTTATGCCATCTACTTTGGATTCATGTTCTTTACCACCTTTTTTATCGCCAAATGGATGGGCGAAGGTTACGAAAGATCAACAACACTGTCATTCACAGCTGGGAGCAACGATTTTGAACTGGCTATTGCCGTTGCTATTGCCGTATTCGGCATCAACTCGCAGGCAGCCTTTGCAACCGTAATCGGCCCGTTGGTCGAAGTTCCGGTAATGATTGGTTTGGTTAATGTGGCTTTTTGGTTTAAACGGAACTATTTCGTGCAAACATCTTCCTGAAAAATCGTATCAACTTTTACCCCGTTCCGCTGTTTGATATTGAGACATTTGCGAATTAAATCTTCTTGTTATGCCAAATAAAAAAGAAGTAATTCAATCCCTTCTCTCCGAAGCGCAGATAACCTTAAATGGCACTGGTGAGGCCGATATCCATGTAAATAATTCAGGATTCTACGATCGTGTGCTTCGCGAAGGAGTGCTCGGATTCGGAGAGTCGTATATGGACGGTTGGTGGGATGTGCAAAAACCTGACGATTTATTCTATCGCCTGATTAATGCTTCCCTTCACGAAAAAGTAAAGTCCTGGAAAATTGTTCCCCACATCTTAAAAGCCAAAATCTTTAATGCCGGCAAACAATCAAAGGCCTTCGAAGTCGGTGAAAAGCACTATGACATTGGGAATTCCCTGTTTCAAAAAATGCTTGACAAACGGATGGTCTATTCTTGTGGCTATTGGAAAGAAGCTAAAAATCTGGACGAAGCGCAGGAAGCCAAACTTGATTTAATTTGCCGGAAGCTCAATTTACAGCCAGGCATGAAGGTGTTGGATGTTGGCTGCGGTTGGGGAAGTTTTTGTAAATACGCCGCTGAAAAATACGACGTTGACGTGATTGGAATTACCATTTCGAAGGAACAAGCCGAATTGGCGAAGAAAAATTGCAAAGGATTGAAAGTTGAAATTAAGCTTCAGGATTACAGAGAGTTAAATGCCAATTATTTGTCCGATTCCGGAAATCTTTTTGATCGTGTGGTATCAGTTGGGATGTTTGAACATGTAGGATATAAGAATTACCGGATTTTCATGAAAACAATCCACCGGCTGCTGAAAGAAGACGGGTTGTTTTTGCTTCATACTATCGGCGCAAATAAATCGATGATTACGACCGATCCTTGGACCCACAAATACATCTTTCCAAACTCAATGTTGCCATCAATTACACAAATCGGCGCTTCCATCGAGCAATTATTTGTTGTGGAAGATTGGCATAACTTTGGTCGCGATTACGACAAAACGCTGATGGCCTGGTTCGAAAATTTTAATCACTCATGGGATGAATTAAAACAGGATTATGACGAAAGGTTCTATCGGATGTGGAAATATTATCTGCTCTCGTGTGCCGGATCATTCCGCGCCGGAAAAAACCAGCTTTGGCAAATTGTACTTTCAAAAAATGGCATTCCCGATGGATATCAAACGATTCGTTGAATGTACTCCGGACTTAGCGATTCCCTTATTTGGTAACCTCTTCAAAATGCACCAACGACCAATCAATCATCGTATTTAATACCGGAATTAAGCTTTTAGCCATTTCGGTCAACGAATATTCTACTCGCGGAGGTATTTCGGCATACGCTTCCCGAATCAGAAAATGATCGGCTTCCAACTGTTTTAATGTACTCGAAAGCATTTTCTGCGAAATGTCGGGAATGGCAGCCATTAGTTCCTTATACCGCATCTTTTCTTTTCCCTGCAAGTTTACCAATATCAACAGCGACCATTTGTCGCTAAACCGGCTCAGTACATTTCTGATCGGGCAGGTTGGGTAATGCAAATCCAGTTCTCTCATCAGTTTATTTTTTTCATTATTTACCTCAAAAATAGAATTAATCTCTAAAAGAGAGTAACACCCTATAGAAAATATTACATCCGATAAAAAAAATACATTTAAATCAAAAATAATTACAACACCAATTCACTGATAATCAATAATTCTAACCTGTAAGGTGCGTTACAAACCTGATTGCACGATGTTTAAAAGCTACCTAAATTTGACTGGTAAACTTAAAAATCAACGGAAAATGAACAAATTAAATTTATTAAACAGCTGGGCAGGTATCAAAGAATATTTTGCCCCACGAAGTGCACAAGGTTATTTAAACGCTAACCAGGTGATACTTGCTACATCAGGTGTTGGTTCTACTTGCGGTTCAACTGACGGCGATGCAAAACCATCGGCTTGCGGTGCCGGTGATGACCAGCCTAAACCATCAGCTTGCGGAGCTGGTGACGATCCACAGCCAAAACCATCGGCATGTGGTTCATCGTGCGGTAGCGACGAAAAGTAATCAGCAAATGAGGATGTGTCAAAAGTCGGGATTCTCGCAGATAATGTCACCCCGAATTTATTTCGGGGTCTGATGTAAAATGCGTGGAGATCCTGAAACAAGTTCAGGATGACTGGCTGAATGAATTTTGATACAGCCTCTTCAATTCAATCACCAAAATAAAATTCATGGAATATTTTGCTTTTCAATGGCACATTACCGACAGTTGCGACCAGCGTTGTTTACACTGTTACATTTTTTCAGAAAACAATCATTTCAAACTCCAAGAAATGTCGTGGGACGAAATTGAATTGGTTTTCGAAAACTGTTTGGACATGTGCCAAAAGGCAAACCGCATTCCATACTTTTATATCACTGGTGGCGATCCTATTTTGCACAGTCGTTTCTGGGATTTAATGGAACTTTTCAAGTCGAACAAAATTGCATTCAGCATATTGGGCAATCCGTTTCACCTGAACGATGAAGTTTGCCGACGATTAAAAGATTACGGTTGTGAAAGATATCAGCTTTCTATTGATGGACTGCGTGAAACGCACGACGCCATTCGTAAACCGGGCTCGTTTGATACCACGCTTGAAAAAATTAAATGCCTTCAAAACGCCGGAATTCGCTGCGCCATTATGACCACCGTTTCGGGAACAAATATTTCTGAAATGCCCGAAATCATTGATCTGGTGGTGGAGCACAAGGCCAATATTTTCGCCTTCGCCAGATACTGTCCGACCAGTTCAGAAAAAAGCACTCACCTTACTCCTGAACAATACCGTGATTTACTGGAAATGTGCTGGCAAAAGTTCGAGCTTTATAAAGATAGCGGCACCAGTTTTAACCTGAAAGATCACCTCTGGACGCTTTTCCTTTACGAAAAAGGTCTGTTCACCATTCCAGAAAACCTGAATGAGGAAATGTTTTACGACGGGTGCAACTGCGCCAATTGTCACCTCACCATCTTACCCAAGGGCGATGTGTATGCCTGCCGCCGGTTTGAGAGTAATGTCGGCAATGTTTTCAACGAAAAGCTATTCGACATTTTCACTGGCGACAACATCAACCAATACCGTGATTACAAGAAATTCGAGAAATGCTCGAAGTGCGAATTAAAACGCTTTTGCAGGGGATGCCCTGCGGTAACTTACGGATATACCGGTAACTTTTACGGAACCGATCCGCAGTGCTGGAAACAGGTAAGTTGATTTGAAAATGAAAGAATTTGAAAATTTAAAAATGAAGGCTGTCGTATTATACAAAACCTGTTCTCCTGAAGAACTTATAATCAGCGAAGTTCCAATTCCTGAAGTAAAACCGGGATGGGTGCTCATTCAGGTAAAAGCTTTCGGATTGAACCGTTCGGAACTGATGATGCGGGAATACGAAGCGAATGCATCCTATATTCAGTTACCGCGCATCCTTGGAATTGAATGCGTGGGAGAAATCGCTGATGTTTCGGATAGTGCATTCAGCAAAGGACAGAAAGTAGTTGCTCTGATGGGGGGCATGGGACGAAGCTTCAATGGAAGCTACGCCGAATATACGTTGGTCCCCACCAAAAACGTTTTTTCGGTAGGAACTGATCTTGACTGGACGGAACTGGCCGCCATTCCCGAAACGTATTTCACAGCCTACGGTTCACTTTTTAATTGCCTGCAGCTTTCTCCTGAAGATGTTTTACTCGTTCGCGGAGGAACAAGTGCAGCCGGACTTGCAGCCATACAGCTTGCTAAAAGCATTGGTGCAACCGTCCTGGCTTCAACCCGAAAAGAAAATAAACGCAACCTGTTAATCGCGCAGGGAGCTGATCATGTGCTGATTGATGACGGTACATTGAAAGATCAGGTACTAAACCTTTACCCTCAGGGAATAAATAAAGTACTCGAATTGATTGGTCCGGCTACATTGTTGGAATCGGCCAGTCTACTCCGTCACCACGGAATTGTTTGTGTAACCGGAATCCTGGGAAAGAAAGGTACAATCGATCATTTCTATCCCACTAAGGACATTCCGACCGGAGTTTACCTGACCGGTTTTTCGAGCAATTATCCGACCCAAAAGATCATGGATGATATTTTTTACCGTATTAAAATCCATAACCTGCATCCCACCATTGCGAAAGTATTTTCATTAAACGAAATCGGACAGGCGCATCAACTGATGGAGAATAATGAAGCCAATGGGAAGGTGGTTATTTTAAATGACTAAAGACACTAATTAAATACAACATGAAGACAAAATTTTTACTCGTAATCACGTTAGCTGGATTTCTATTTTCAATAGGAATAGTTGCTTTAGCACAAAACGCCAAGGAGTTTTATATTAATGAGATTACCGGCAATGACCAAAACCCCGGAACAAAAGAACAACCACTAAAAACATTGAATAAGGCTGCCGACCTAGTCAATCTGGCCAATGGTAAAGGTGCCATTACGGTATATCTTACCGAAGGTATTTATGGTTTGGACGCTACGGCAACCTTTCATCCGGCGAACTGGCATTTCAGCAAAGAGCAGCGACTGACCATCAGTGCAGAAATTTTACCGGATGATGCCGCTTGGGATCCCGGGAAAATGCCAGTCATTGTGTCAACAATGCCACTTAATTTTAAGCCAAATGGGAATAATGATCCACTTGGTGGAACTTCATACGGAATTCAGATTGAAACAGAACATGTTACCATTCAGGGCTTACGGGTTTTAGGCACGCCTGTTCATGAACGGCCTAAAGATGGAATGGTCAGAAGAAATTATCCTATTGTTCGGGAAGGTCGGAATCTTGACGATTTACGGATTACCCAATGTCTGTTTATCGGCGACAGGCAAGCCATTCCAAACCATTTGGCAATACTGGCCAGTGGACAAGGTGTGGTCGTTGATCACTGTGTTTTCTATCATTGTAAAGATGCTATTGTCTTTTGGTTTTCGGACGAACCAGCTAAGAATTGCGAAGTACATCACAATCTTTTTATCGGCAATTATGGAGCCAATGTTTGGTCCTGGTCAGCCGCTGAGGATTTGAAATTCTACAATAATGTTGCAACTGGCAGCAATGTTTTCTGGATTTTAAACAGAGATGAAAAAACATCGTTTTCGCTTTCAAACTCACTGATTTCAGGCTATAACGAACTCGTTAACAAAGGTGGTGGGCCTGCGGGTTTTGGTGAAAAAGCAGACCTATCGAAATTGAAACTTGGCAAAGATGTTATCCTGAAAAAAGAAGGCAATTTGCAAATTGAAGAAGATCCAATCAAACGTAACTATCTCCATATCGTTACAGGTACACCTGGAGCAGATCTAAAGGCAGGATTATTCAATCAATAAGAAATTTAAAGAACAATTAAACACTCAAAAAATTCAAATTATGCCACATGTAATTGTAAAAAATGTATCCTGGAAGCTCGGAAGAACAAAAAAGCAAACTAAGCGAAGAAATCACGAAAGTGATCATGAACAGCTCAAACAAATCGGAAGCTGCTGTTTCTGTTGCGATTGAAGAAGTAGCCGAAAATGAATGGATGGAAAAGGTATATGATACTGAAATTCGTCCGAACCTAGAAAAATTGTACAAAAAACCAGGATATTAAAAATAAAAAAAAGATGAAAACTAATTTCTCACACATATCAAAAATGTTTGTGTTATTCATGATCATGCAAACAGTTGTTTTCGCTCAAGGTGCGAAAGAAATGTATATTAACGCCAATTCAGGAAATGACCAAAATACCGGAACAAAAGAAAGTCCCCTAAAATCGTTAAGCGAAGCAGCCAAAAAAGTAAATAACCTGGAAGGAAAAGGAGCCATTACCATTTACCTTTCCAAAGGTGTTTATGGCATGGCTGAAACAGCAAAGATTACATCTGCGAAATGGCAATTTTCTGAATCAGACCGTTTAACTATCCGTGCAGAAAAATTGCCGGATGATGCAAGCTGGAATCCGGGTGATATGCCGGTTATTGTTTCAACAATGCCTTTCGATATTGAAGAAAAAAATGACAAAAAAGAGCTTACCGGAGCGTTTAACTATGGCATCCTCGTTGAAACAAGTCATGTTACGATTCAGGGTCTGAGAATTATGGGGCAACCTGTACATGAAAGTCCGTTTAAAAATATTTTAATCAGAAATTACCCCATTGTATGGGACGGCAAAAATCTGGAAGATTTCAGAGTTACTCAATGTTTGTTTTTAGGAAATAAAATTGCACTCCCCAATCATTTGGGAATTCTTTCCGCAGGAAGGGCTTTGGAAGTAGATCATTGTGTGTTTTATGGTGTCAAAGATGCTGTAGTCATGTGGAATACCCCAGCAGACAAATCCAAAATGCACCACAATCTTTTTGTAAACACCTATGGGGCATTGGTTTGGAGTTGGTCAACTACTGAAGATTTTAAATTTTACAACAATGTGATTAGTAATGCAAATGTGATCTGGGTCCTGAATAAGGATGCAAAAAATACATTTGCAATAGAAAATTCCATATTCGTTGGGTACAATGAATTAGTAAACAAGGGAGGTGGTGCTGCTGGTTTTGGTGAAAAAGCTGACCCAACGAAATTGAAACTTGGCAAAGATGTCATCCTGAAAAAAGAAGGCAATTTGCAAATAGAAGAAGATCCTATCAAACGTAACTATCTGCATTTGGTACCGGGCACAATGGGTTCAGAACTAGGTGCAGGACTATTTACCAAATAGCATTCAACTTTGCTGAAAAACTTATAAAATAATTTGCAGGAATCCTGATCCGATGACTTCGAGTCATCGGATCAGTTGTTGTAAAACCCCAACGCATCCATCAATTTTTCGTTCAATCGCCGGTTTTTGCCTTGAAACGGGTGGCAATGAATGTGAATAGCCGGATTAAAGTTCAGTTCGATGATGGCATAATTGTCGTTGGTAGCTTCGGTTGAAACATCAGGAATAATCATATCCAGTCCGGTAATGACCACATTCAGAGCTTTGGCTGCACGAACAGCAATTTGTTTGTACGAGTCAGGAATATCATCGGTAAAATCGATGCTGTCGCCACCCGTACTAATGTTGGAATTCTCTCGCAAATAAACGATTTCACCTGAAGCCGGAACGGTTTCAAAATCTTTGCCTTGTTGTTTCAGGAACATCGCTTCGGCTTCTTCCAACCTGATTTTTTCAAGCGGGGTTCGGTAGCCTTTTCCCCGCAACGGATCCTGATTCTTGAGTTCGACAAGCTCACGTATCGTTTTTGTGCCGTCACCCGTTACATTGGCCGGGACACGATGCAAAATGCCAACCACTTCATCGCCAATCACAAATATCCTGAATTCTTTTCCTGCGATAAATTCTTCTATCAGAATGGTGGTATCGTGTTCAAAGGCAATATCAACCGCCCGCTGATAAGTTTGATCATCCGTATTTTCTTTCAGGATGGTAATCCCCAATCCAAAATTGGTTTGGTTTGGTTTAATCACCACCGGATTACCCTGATGAATGATAAAGTCAGCTTTTGCCTCCTCAGCACTGGTATATTCCTGCCCTTTCGGAACACGAATTTGGTGTTCTTCAAGTATTTTCTTGGTTACCAGCTTGTTTTCCATGGCCAGAATGCTGGCATAATTATCGAGTGAAGTTTTGGTGGCCTGCTTCACATACTGGATATTTCCGTCCTTTTGGAAGCGTACAAAATTCTCTTTCCGGTCAAGTATCTCGAACGAAACGCCTCGCTTTACCGCTTCCCGGAACAGTAGCTGAGTGGAAAGTTCCATATCTTCCAATCCATGAAAATTGTAGCTATTCACCATGCTTGTATTCAGGTATTGCCTGGCTTTTTCGATATGAAAAGGAATATAGCCGGTTTTCAGAATCCCATTCAGCACTTCATGAACTTTACGACTTTTATGATTTTCAATTAATTTGCCCGTTCGATCCAACGATTCAAGATATTCAGCATTTGTGATTTCAAGCTTTTCAAATAAATCCTTAATTTCATTGATGATTGTTTTCCCTTTCATCCAAACCTTGTATTTTTTTCCACTTTTGCTTTCAGTATCCAAACCATACAAAGCCACTCCTGTATGATACCGATTTGCTTCAGCCTGCCTTGCTGCATCAAAATGATCGGTTTCATCACTCACAAGACCAAACAATGCCAGTGCATGCAAAAACTGAAGAGCTTCCGGAGAAATACCAGCTTTTGACAGCGGATCAATATCAATAAACCTGAATTCAAGGTATGAAATATGATCCGGACCGTTTAAGAACTTGGGACGAACGGGAGAGTACAATTCCTTCGGTGCTGCAATTTTCTCTTCTTCAATCATTTGGTCGATACTTTTCAGGAATGATTTCACTGAGCTGTAATCGGGAAATAAATCATCAAAATTCTGATAGCCAAAACAACTGTTCCTGATCGACAAGGCAATCACATCGTTTTCAACCGGATATGGCGCCATTTTGCACTGCAGCTCAAACGAAGGATCCACAACAGGACTATTTCCGTAGAGTAAAATATATAACCACCGCAAACGAAGCATCTGCCTGGTCGTTTTCAGGTAAACTTCATCTTTAAACTCGTCAAACGAAACCGATTGATTGGCATTTCGGTAAAGTAATTCAAGTAACTTTTCGCTGAACGAAAAATTAAAATGTATGCCTGAAAACAATTGGTTTTTTGGTCCATATTTTTCTGCCAGAAATTCACGGTACTGGCGGTCTTCTTTTCCATCTTCGCCATACTCGGCAATCGGAATATGCTGATCGGCAGGGAGAATTGGCGGAATACTCTGTGGCCAAAGGTATTCGTCATTCAGTTCGAGGCTGACGATATCATGAATGGTTTCAAGAAAGCCAATTGACTGCCCAATTTCAGGAAGCGGTGGGGTAATCATTTCCACCTGACTTTCCGAAAAATCGGTCGTGATGTATGGATGTTTTAGCTTATTGCCAAATACTTCCGGGTGCGGAGTCTGAGCCAGATTGCCAGCCTGATCAACCCTAATATTTTCCTTTTCGAGGCCAAACAAACCTTCGAGCCAGATATTTCCTTTTAATGAATTGAATGTCGATTGTATCATTGTATATTTTGTTTAAACTTTGAACCACATAGGCACATAGGGCACATAGTTTTTCTTTTTTTTATTCCTTTTTTCTTATTTCCTATTTCTATGTGTTCTATGTACCTATGTGGTTGTATTTCCTGATAAACGATTTAAATAGAACGATATAAAGCACAACTAATAGTATTCCTTTCATGATACTGCTGATGCTGATACTCCACCAAACTGACGAAAGGGCATTGTTCCAGAGTTCGATAAATACCAGCGCCATCGGGATTCGCAACACGGTAAGTGTAATTCCGCTAATTGCCGGAATATTGGTCTTTCCCCAACCAAAAAATGCCCCGGTTGCCATCAACTCCATCACCATAAACAGTTGCGAAAACCCTAAAATTACCAGATACTCTTTCCCCATTTTCAGACTTTCCAGATCACTTAAAAAAATAGAGAAAAGCGGTTCCGCAAAAACTATTATCACTACTGAAGTAACAGTTCCAAGCACAAACGCAAGAAGCATACCTGAACGAAAAGCCTGCCATTGTTTCCGATAATCGCCGCCGCCATATGCTATTCCTGAAATGGTTGACAACGCGGACAAAAAACCACCAGCCGTCATGTACGAAATGGCCTCAATTTGAATCCCAACTTTTTGCACAGCAATGGCAGTCGCTCCCCAGTTACTGATAATCCGCGCCATAAAAATGGCAACAATGGTGAACGAAATCCGCTGTACAGTTGTACTGACTCCTATTCGCAGGATGTTCTTCAGAAGTGAACTTTGGAAAGCGGTTCCTATGGGTTTTAGGCTTGTAGAACCGTTCAGTTTAATGTAAAACATGAATGTTCCGATAGCTTGTGAAATGATGGTTCCCAAAGCAGCACCGTTAATTCCCATTTTTGCCTGAAAAATCAAAAGATAATCGAGCAAAATATTAATGGCTAAGGCTGCTGCGTTAATCCGGAACGGCGATTTACTGTCGCCAGACCCAATGAAAACACTGGTAAAAAACAGATTCTGAAAAGAAAATGGAAGACATAGTCCAATTAAAAGCAAGTATCCGGAAGCTGCATGTTCAATTTCAGGATTGTTGAGCTGAATCAGGCCAATCAGCTCATTCCGGGCAAAAAATAAGATGATATAGTAAGCCAGCGCCAAAACAATAACCGCCAGTATACCGCTCCTTACATAGCTTTTAGCCAGTTTTGAATCTCCACTGCCAATCGCATGTGAAACCCGAATACCTGCACCTACTGTAAGTAATGACGACAATCCCCATCCAAAATGCATAAAAAAGCTGGCTGAACCAACCGCTGCCACAGCATCGCTCCCCAACCGGCCTACAAAAATCATGTTGATAAAATTGTAGGCCATGGTCATAAACGACGATCCGATTACCGGCAAAGCCAGCCAAATTAGTTGCTTCATCATTGGATTAATTCCAATAATAGAATTGCCATTCAAACTACCTTTTTTAGATAAAATCATGAATAAAATTTGATTACCAATATGAAGACGCAAAGTTGAACAAATGGACGCAACGAATTCCTTAAATATTCAATCTTTATGAAAAAAGTCTTCCGATTTGTATCGAATTAAGTAAATTAGCTAAAATTCCAAACCATGAAACAGCTTTTCCTTTTTGCCGGATTGTTTTTACTTTTTGGAGTACTTTCCTGCGATAAAAAAGAAGAAATCACACCCCCGGGGGAATTACCATCGTGGGTAAAGCAAAAAGCTGAGGAGTTAAGCGCTAAAAAGGGAGATTCGTGTAAATATATCTGGGTATTGATTTACGAAGCACAAGGAAAGTACTATTATAATATTGACTTTGCCTATTCATCCTGCAGTAATTGCAACTTATTCGATGATAAAGGAAAACCGGTGGCACAAAGCCAACTGGCTAAACTACCTGATTTAAAAGTAACAGACGCGAAGCCAGCATGTCCGTAGCCCATTAATTTTTTATAACAACTTCCTGGTAATTTTTCAGCATTTTTCTGTAGGTTTCAATTGCCCTGAGCCTGGCAAAAGAATGGTCAACCATAGGCTTTGAATAGTTTGATGTTTCGATTTCAGGAACCCATTTACGGATGTATTTCATTTGCGGATCAAACCTTTTGGCCTGTAATTCGGGACTAAAAATTCTGAAATACGGAGCTGCATCGCAGCCCGAACCACTTGCCCATTGCCATCCACCACTGTTCGAAGCCAATTCGTAATCGAGCAGTTTCGATGCAAAATACGATTCCCCCCACCGCCAGTCGATTAAAAGATGTTTGGTCAGAAAACTGGCAACCACCATCCTGACCCGGTTGTGCATATAACCGGTTCCGTTCAGTTCGCGCATCCCGGCATCAACCAGCGGGTAACCTGTTTGCCCGGTACACCAGCGTTCAAAATCGGATTCGTTGTTTAGCCACGGGATAAAATCATAAGCTGGCTTAAACGACTTTTCAACAACATGAGGAAAGTGCCATAAAATATCCATGTAAAAATTGCGCCAGATCAATTCATTTAAAAATACTTCGGAATGAATTTGCGCAAACCGGGTTAGTTTTCGAATTGAAATGGTCCCAAAACGCAAATGGATGCCAAGTCTGCTTGTACCGTTTATACCTGGAAAATCACGAGTCTTTGCATAATTTTCGATCAGCAACGGATCGAATGTTTTTTCGGGAAACTGAATATTTTGAACCTGATAGCCAATCTCCTGCAATTCAGGAAAATATTCAGCCGACAAATGTTTCAGGTTTGCCAAATGATGTTCACTGCTAAAATCCGGAATGCTTTGTGTGGCCAGGGTTTCTTTCCATTTTTTGCCATACGAAGTAAAAACGGTATAAGGTTTTCCATTCGATTTGATGACTTCATCCTGATGAAAGATGATCTGATCTTTAAAACTCAGAAATTCAATTCCTTTATCCTGAAGTAGTTTGGCGACTTTTTGATCGCGTGTAAATGCTTCCGGCTCGTAATCCGAATTTGAATACACGGTTTGGATGGAATATTTGGCTGCTAACCGTCCGAAAACCACTTCCGGAGATGAAAAATAAACCTGCAAACTGCTGTTGTATTTCCTGAATTCAAGGTCGAGTCCGCAAAGTGATTGGTATATGAAAGTGAGCCTTGCATCATTTGGGTCTGGGAATTGTGACAGGATGGCCGGATCGAATATAAACACCGGCACAACATGCAATCCGGCATTCAATGCCTGAAATAAACCGTGATTATCGTCAATCCGCAAATCGCGCCTAAACCAAAAAATGTTAACGTTTTCCATAACTTAAGTATCATTGAATTTTGTTGAATACTAAGGGTAAACTAAGGGATCACATATTACTATTTTTGTTGCGAGTTTCGGGTTACGAGTTAAACTACTCGCATCTTGTAACTCGCAACAGTTTTCAGAACACTGAGACTGAACACTGTATACTCCTCCCTCCCATCAGGAAATGGCCGCATAAACTGCGGCATGCATCATGTCAATTGCGTCCTGTACTGCTTTTGAAATATCTGTTTCAGGAAGTTCTTTCAGGTTTTGGGAAGCAATTTTTCGTCTTTCTCTGTCAGGAAAAATCCGTGACAGCAAATTGGTTTTGGCAATCAGTACCGACAAAATAATTGAATCGTCTGATGAACCTGTGAGATTCAACAAGGTAATTTCAACATCTTTCCGGATATTCTCAACCAACTCCATGTCCATCAGATACACTTTTTCATAAGGAATAAAAAGTATCCTTTTTTCTTCAGTACGCAACACATTTTTGTGGACCAGACTTCGGATGAATAACTTCTGAATCTTACGGCCTCTGACATTAAAATACGAAATCCAATTTCTTAATTTCCGGTCCTTTTCGCGTAAACGAATCCGGTTCAGGAAAAACTCAAGAATTTCGTCACTCTGAATATTGGAATTTTCCAAATGAACAACGCCATTTTTAATTGAAATCATTTCTTTTTTCAGTAACTCAATAACCACAGATCCGGCAAGTGTCATACTCAAGGTGGAGGAGGCATTCATTAAAAGACCGCCCTTTCGCGGATTTACTGCCAGACAAAACAGTTTTTCACTTAATTTTAATGATCGGTCCATTTTGGTTGAATAGATTTTTTTGAGTTCATTTATACCAATAAACAATCTATGCTAAAATTACAATAAATCAACGATGAAACGAGGTTTTGCAAGCGATAATAATTCAGGAATTCATCCTGAAATTTTACTGGCTCTTTCAGCCGCAAATGAAGGTCATGCAGTGGGTTACGGCGGTGATGAACTGACTGAAAAAGCCATCAGCAGGTTTAAAACGGAATTCGGAGAACAAACCGATGTTTATTTTGTATTTAACGGAACCGGCGCCAATGTGCTGAGCCTTTCCACGCTGACGCGTTCGTTTCATTCTATCATTTGTGCCGAAACTGCACACATACAGGTTGATGAATGTGGAGCTCCCGAAAAATTAACGGGTTCGAAACTGCTTCCAGTGGCCACCATAAAAGGTAAAATCACTCCTGAAGGAATTGCCAAATATCTGCACGGTTTCGATTTTGAGCATCACTCGCAGCCCGGAATTATTTCCATCTCGCAGGTTACTGAACTTGGAACCGTTTATACCGTTGATGAAATTAAAGCAATCACATCGCTTGCGCGCCAATATGGGCTTTTCGTGCATATGGACGGCGCCCGGATTGCCAATGCAGCGGTAGCGCTTGATATGCCTTTCCGCGCTTTTACTGTTGATGCAGGCATTGATGTGCTTTCGTTTGGAGGCACCAAAAACGGGATGATGCTGGGGGAAGCAGTCTTGTTTTTCAATCAGGAATTATCAAAAAACTCCAAATATTTGCGGAAACAAAGCATGCAGCTATTCTCAAAAATGCGCTTTGTGAGTGCACAGTTTCTGGCCTATTTTGAGAACGACCTCTGGAAAAAGAGTGCAACACATTCCAACCGAATGGCGAAGCTACTCGAAAAAAAAGTTCGTGAAATACCTGCCATTCAATTGACTCAGGAAGTGGAAGCCAACGGTGTTTTTGCAATCGTTCCCCGTGAAATAATTCCGCAACTTCAGGAAAAATATTTCTTTTACATGTGGGACGAACACCGCTCTGAAGTTCGATGGATGACTTCTTTTGACACTCAGGAGGAAGACATTTTGAATTTTGTTGCTTTGATAAAATCACTGGTATAATGTCAATTTTCAAGTATTACCCCAGAAACAATGAACAAATAAATCCGGAAACGGATAAAAAGATTTTCAAATACAGTCTTTTGATTCCACTGTCCATTGTGATTGTTTTCTGGCTGGTAAAACTGATCGAAAATTTATATCAGCTCGATTTTACCACTTTTGGAATATTGCCCCTGCAACCAGAAGGGTTACCCGGTATTTTACTGTCGCCTTTTATTCATAGCACATACAGCCATTTGCTGTCCAATACCATTCCTTTTCTGATCCTTACCTTTGCTCTGTTGTATTTCTACCGCAATCTGGCCTATCGTATTTTTTTCCTGATTTACATTCTTTCCGGAATCTGTGTCTGGCTTGGAGGCCGCGAATCATGGCACATCGGGGCCAGTGGCATTGTTTACGGACTGGCATCGTTCCTGTTTTTTAGCGGTGTTTTCCGTAAAGATGCCAACCTCCTCACCATCGGCATTATTGTGGTTTTTCTCTACGGAAGTATGTTCTGGGGAATCTTTCCTATCAAACCTGAAATTTCGTGGGAAAGCCATTTATGGGGCGCTGCAAGCGGACTTTTGCTTGCATTTTACTATCGTCACCAGGGACCGGTCCGTCCGGTTGCAAGCTGGGAAAATGAACCAGAGGAAGATGATGATTCGGATGATGAAGGATTTAACGAAGAAATAACTCCGGAAGAAGGTCAGGAATCCTAAAACCACATAGACACATAGAACACAATAGAAAAAGAAAATAATGCTTGATAAATATCGAAAATCGGGAATGTATAACTTATTAAATCTATGTGACCTATGTGCCTATGTGGTTAAGGAAAAGCTTCCGAAGACAATAATTCATTACCCTAATCGATGGATATGAGAAAAAATCATAACTTTGCACTCCCATATTTAAACAGGTTCTAAGACAATGATTAGCAGAAGAATAATCCGAATCAAGGTATTGCAAATATTGTACGCGTTCTTTACTTCACCTGAAACATCGATCAACCAAACTGAAAAGGAACTTTTTTTCAGTTTGCAAAAAACATACGATCTGTACCATTACCTCATGGCCCTGATTATTGAGATTGAAAAGTTCGCAGAAGAACGAATCGACCTTGGATTAAAAAAACACCGGCCAACAAGCGCTGAGCTTGCTCCCAATACCCGTTTTATAAACAATCTCCTGATCCGTCAGCTTAAATCCAATATTTCGCTGAATAAATACCTTGAATCGACAAAATTAAGCTGGAACAACGACGACGAACTCGTCCGCAAACTCTATCTTTCATTAATCGATCAGGATTTTTATAAAGAATACATGGTTGCGCCGGAAAACTCGTATGGTGCAGATCGTAAACTGGTTGAAGACATTTTCAAATACCTGATACTTGACAATGAGGAAATAGAATCACTGCTTGAAGAACAAAGCATTTACTGGAACGACGATCTTGATTTTGTAGTCAGCATGATCCTGAAAACCTTCAAGAAATTCAAGGAATTCAGTGATGAACGCCAGGAATTACTGCCCATGTATAAAGACGATGAGGACCGTCAGTTTGCCAAAGAATTATACCGAAAGGTGGTACTAAACCATGCCGACAATGTAATTTTGATTAAACAACATACGGTAAACTGGGACATTGAGCGCATTGCATTCATCGACAACCTGATTCTTGAACTTGCATTGAGCGAATTTTTGTATTTCCCATCTATTCCAACAAAGGTTAGCATGAACGAATACATCGAGCTTTCGAAATATTACAGTACCGAGAAAAGCCGTAATTTCATTAACGGAATACTCGACAAAGCACTGAAAGATTTAAAGAAAGAAAACAAAATACTTAAAGCAGGTCGTGGTTTAATTGGCGAAGAGGAAGGAGAATAAAAGTGAGTTCCAGGTTCCAGGTTTCAAGTTTCAAGTTAAAAGCTACCAGCATTATTTTTATTTTGTTCGGGGTATTGCTTGTGGCTTGCAATTCAGGAACAAAAAAAGCTTCACCGGGTAAGAAATCGGATGAAACGGGAATAGCGAAATTTGTCTTTTCAGAAGAAATCCATAATTTTGGTTCGCTTAAAGCCGGAGAAGTTGTTTCATTCACATTTGTTTTCAGGAACGAAGGAACCAAAACATTAACAATCACTGAAGTTGACTCAGGATGCGGATGTACAGAAGTTATCATTCCGAATAAAAACATCAGTCCCGGACAGGACGGGCGAATTGAGGTGATTTATAACTCAGCCGGAGAAGTCGGGAATCAGTTGAAAACAATAACGATTACTTCAAATGCGGAACAACCGAAAAAGCAGCTCTTTATTAAAGCAAAAGTTACCAACGAGTTAATAGAAATATACAGTTAAACTTAATACACATTCAAGATGAATTATTTATTATTTGGACAACAGGCACAAGGTTCACCCCAGGCAAATCCGATCATGACATTTCTTCCAATGATTTTGATCATTGTAGTTTTTTACTTTTTCATGATCAGGCCACAGATGAAGAAACAAAAAGAAATTACTGCATTCCGCAACAGCCTTCAAAAAGGCGACAAAGTGGTTACCACAGGCGGTATCTACGGAAAAATTCTTGAACTGAAAGACAATTATGTACTCCTTCAGGTTGACGACAATGTGAAAATCAGGGTTGACAAAGCGGCTTTGGTGAAAGACATGACTGACGTTCCTGCTCAGAAGTAATTAACGCATCACACGAAATTAAAAAGGGGCCGGCAGCATGTCGGTCCTTTTTATTTATATTTGAAGCCGTGAAGACAAACTGGGTATATAAAGTGGTCAAATACCTGAAAAAGGTATATTTCAGAAACGACAAACGAGTTATGGCTTATCTGATTTGTGTTGTCATTGCCACTTTTTTTTGGTTCCTGAATGCTCTTAGCAAAAACTACACGGTAGACATGGTGGTTCCGGTCAGCTACTACAACTTCCCCGACAATAAAACTTTGTCGAACAAGCCTCCCGAACAGTTCAACTTAAAAGTGAAAGCTCACGGATTCACCATTTTGCGGCACCGATTAAGTTTATTTTTCCTGCCCATGGAATTTAACGTGAACGACCTGACCAACAATTCGATGGTAGATAGTCACAAAGGCAGTTACGCATTTCCGGCCAGACAATTCCTGACCGATATTTCCTACCTGTTATCAAACGATATGGAAATTCTGAGCATGACCCCTGACACCCTGTCCTTTAAATTCGATCAAACGGGGCAAAAGCGGATCAAGGTAAAACCTCGTTTAATTGTAAATCTGAAAAAACAATACCAGATTTCAGGAAATATACAAAGTACTCCTGATTCAGTTACTGTTTACGGACCCCAGCAGGCTATTGACACTCTTCAGTTTGCCCGCACAGAAGCTCTTCAGTTTGATAACGCCGATGAACCTGTAAAGGAAAAAGCCCTTTTAAACAAGATAAAAGATATATATTTCGAGCCACGACAGATTGAACTAAGTTTCCCGGTTGAAGAATATACCGAAGCTCAGCAACTTGTTCCGGTTTTAATTAACAATCAGCCTGCCAATTTGAATGTCAAACTGTTTCCTCCAAAAGTCAAGGTCACTTTTCAGGTAGGTTTAAGCCGGTTTTCTGAAATAAAGCCTGAAGATTTTAAACTAACCGTTTCGTATAACGACATTATTGAAGGAAAACTTCGTCTGAAAATTGCGGTAGAATCAACGCCTTCCTATATTTATGACCTGAAAATTACTCCGGAAGAACTTGAATATCTCATCGAATCAAGTATAACACAGCAATAATTTTCATCATTCATGATTAATTATCGAATGAATAAGAACAGACCAGATTCAATTGATTCACTTTATTGCTTTCGAATAAAATGATTAAAGTTGGTATTACCGGTGGAATAGGAAGTGGCAAAAGCACGGTTTGCAAAGTCTTCAGAATATTGGGCGTTCCTGTTTTTGAAGCCGACATAGTTGCCAAACAATTAATGAATAATGATCCTGCCTTACGAAAACAATTGATTCACTTGTTCGGATCATCTGTTTATCAGCCTGATCAGACCATTGACCGAAAATATCTGGCCGGAATTGTATTCAGCAACCCATCTTTACTTAGTAAACTGAATGAGGTTGTTCACCCTGTAGTTCGAAAATCGTTTGACGAATGGTGTCTAAATCAACATTCTGTATACGTATTACACGAAGCTGCTATTTTGTTCGAGAGCGGCTTTTATAAAATGATGGATAAAACCATTACCGTTGCGACTGATGAAACTGAACGAATCGACAGGGTCGTAAAACGTGATCATATTACAGTTGAAATGGTTCGGCAAAGAATAAAAAACCAATGGAACGACGAGCAGCGAATTAAACTGGCTGATTTTGTAATCGGGAATAATGATAATGAACTAATCATTCCACAAATAATAGAAATTGACAAAAAAATAAGAACAAATGGCTAAAATAGGAAAATGGATTACCGGAGGTTTGGGATGGGCTTTCTTTGGACCAATCGGGGGAATTTTGGGATTTGTAGTCGGATCGTTTTTCGATGGTCAGGATCAGGATCAGCAACGAATGATCGGGAATGGATATGCTCCGCGTCAAACCACTCAGGGCGGATATATCATGAGTTTACTCGTTTTGGTTGCTGCAGTGATGAAAGCCGATGGGAAAATTTTAAAATCGGAGTTGGATTATACCAAAGAATTTTTCGTGCGCTCATTTGGAACAGCCGCTGCAGGTGAGGCGGTTAAAATTCTTCGCGACCTGTTGAGTCAAAACATCCCGGTTACCGAAGTTTGTCAGCAGATCCGTAAAAATATGGATCACCCATCACGCCTCCAATTGGTGCATTTTCTTTTCGGAATTGCAGATGCTGACGGACATGTTCACGAAACTGAGCATAAACTGATTAAACACATTGCCCAGCAAATGGGCATTAGTCAGAAAGACTACGAATCGATGGAGTCTATGTTTGTAGCCAATGCCGATGCGGCCTATAAAATTTTGGAGGTTGAACCATCAGCCACTGAAGATGAGTTGAAAAAAGCCTACCGTAAAATGGCCATAAAATACCATCCCGATAAAGTTCATTACCTGGGCGAAGACGTACAGAAGGCAGCCCACGAAAAATTCCAGAAGGTAACCGAAGCCTGGGAGATCATCAAAAAACAAAGGGGGATTGTATAAAAAAGTCTCAGTTGGCAGTCTCAGTGTTCAGAGAAAAAAAATTTCAGACTGAATACTGAGACTGAACACTGATCACTTTTCTTTTTCCTGATTTAACTTATCGAGCTCCAGTTGAATTCGGTATTTTTCATTTTCATGAGGTTATAAACCAGAATCTGGTTTTCCTGCTTTTCCAGTCGGGGATCATTGTCGAGCAAATCAGACGCCTGATTTCTGGCGTGTTGCAGAATTTCGCCATCACGGCCCAGGTTGGCAATTTTTAGGGTAAAACCTATCCCACTTTGCTGAGTGCCTTCCATATCGCCCGGTCCTCGCAACTGCATATCCACTTCAGCAATTTCAAATCCGTCGTTAGTACGAACCATGGTTTCAAGGCGCTTGCGGCTTTCGTTGCTGATTTTATAAGACGACATCAGTAAACAATACGATTGTTCGGCTCCACGCCCTACCCTACCCCTTAACTGATGCAATTGCGACAAGCCAAACCGCTCGGCGCTTTCAATAATCATCACAGAAGCATTTGGCACATCAACCCCCACTTCAATGACGGTTGTAGCTACCATGATTTGCGTTTTCCCTTCCTTAAACAGTTGCATTTCGGCTTCTTTTTCAGAAGGTTTCATTTTCCCGTGAACCATGCTGATGGAATATCGCGGAAATACCTGTTTCAACAATTCATACCCATTTTCAACATTTTTCAGATCGAGTTTCTCCGACTCTTTTATGAGCGGAAATACCACATAAATCTGGCGACCGATCGCAACCTGATCGCGTATAAAATCATACACTTGTTTCCGTCGGTTTTCGTAATAATGGAGGGTTTGTATTGGTTTACGCCCCGGCGGAAGTTCATCAATGACCGAAACATCCAGATCGCCATAAACGGTCATAGCCAGTGTACGTGGTATCGGAGTAGCAGTCATAACCAACACATGTGGCGGGGTAAATTCATTTTTCTTCCAGAGCTTGGCACGCTGGGCAACGCCAAAACGATGCTGCTCGTCAACAATTACCAGCCCAAGTTTATGGAAGTTCACCTTATCTTCAATCAGTGCATGAGTACCAATCAAAAGCTGCAAACTGCCATTTTCAAGTTCTTCGTGGATAATTCTGCGTTTTGCAACTTTGGTAGAACCGGTTAGTAAGGCAATTTTGATTCCCAGTCCATCCGTCATTTTTTTAATCGAGTTATAATGCTGAATGGCCAGAATTTCGGTTGGCGCCATCAGGCTCACCTGAAACCCATTGTCGAAAGCAATCAGTGCAGTCATCAATGCTACCAATGTTTTCCCACTTCCGACATCACCCTGCAACAGCCGGTTCATTTGTTTGCCCGAACCCATGTCTTTACGAATTTCCTTAATTACCTTTTTCTGGGCATTGGTCAGTTCAAACGGAAGGTAATTGTTGAAAAAAGTATTCAGGTTGTATCCGACCTGCGAGAATACAAAACCTTTAAACGAGCCGTCGCGCTTATGTTTCAGGCTTAATATTTTCAACTGAATATAAAACAGTTCTTCAAACTTCAATCTGAAGATCGCATTTTTCAGGAGATTAGGATTTTCAGGAAAATGAACCTGCCTTAACGAAACAGACAATGGCATGAGTTTTAACTTCGAAATTAAAGCAGGCGGAAGCGATTCATAAATCTTGCCTTCAATTTGTGCCGACAAATTAAACTGAAATTTATTCAACGCCTTGCTCGTCAAAAACTTCTGTTTCATCTTTTCAGAAGTATTGTAAAAGGCCTGAAAAATGCCTGTACTCACCGGTTTACTGTCTGCGGGTTCGAGTTCAGGATGGATGATATTAAGTTTTCCACTGAAAACCGATGGTTTCCCAAATACGATGTACTCCACATTGGGCCTGATATTTTCCTTTACCCATTTAATTCCCTGGAACCATAACAATTCCATTATCCCGGATTCGTCGCGGAAATGAGCGATCAACCGTTGCTTTGCACCTTCTCCTGAAGTCTCAAACCTGACAATGATTCCTTTCAGCTGAATGTATGGCATGTTGTTTGTGACTTCTGATACCTTATAAAATTTAGTCCGGTCGATGTATTTGTAGGGGAAGTAGTACAGGAGGTCGTTGAAGGTGTAAATCTTCAATTCCTTTTTAAGCAGTTCGGCCCGTTGAGGTCCGACGCCCGGTAAAAATTTAATATCCTGTTCCAAAAACTCTGACATAAGACAAAGATAAAAATTTGGTGAACTTATCAGTTTGAATTCGCGTTTGTCAGGTTAACGTATATTAAAAAATTCAGTATTAGTTTAAAATCGGTTCAAAAAGTTAAATTCGCCGGAACAAAAATGTAATGATCGGAAACTAATCGGAACTAATCAACACATATCAATAAGCCAACAAGATGGAAGCTGTTATTAAACTCGAAAAAATTGTCAAAAACTACAAAGTAGGAACTCAGATAGTAAGGGCATTACGCTCGGTTTCACTGAACATTAATAAAGGCGAATATGTTGCCATCATGGGTGCATCAGGATCCGGAAAATCGACCCTGATGAACGTGATTGGATGCCTCGACACTCCGACCAGTGGTTTCTACGAATTGAATAACCAGGATGTGAGCCATTTATCAGATGACGAACTGGCCGAAATCCGGAACAAGGAAATCGGATTTGTTTTTCAGACCTTCAATTTGTTGCCACGAAACACAGCCCTCGAAAATGTGATGTTACCATTGGTTTATGCCGGAATCAAAAAACAACAGCGTATCATTAAGGCTGAAAAAATCCTGACCGAAGTAGGATTGGCCGATCGTATTGAACACAAGCCAAACGAATTATCAGGAGGTCAGCGCCAACGCGTTGCAGTAGCCCGTGCTTTGGTCAATAATCCGTGCATTTTGCTGGCCGATGAGCCAACCGGTAACCTCGACTCCAAAATTTCGGAAGAAATTATGCAACTTTTTGCCGAGATCCATCGAAAGGGAAATACCTTGATTGTGGTAACACACGAAGAATCAATTGCCAAACATGCGCACCGGATTATCCGCCTGAAGGACGGTGAAATTGAGGCCGATTTTGTGAATCCTGATCCGGTTTACTAACAAATTTGTTGCGAGTTTCGGGTTACGAGTTTCGTGAAACACGCAACCCGTATCCCGCAACCCGAATCAATTTATCTATGAAAATCTATACCCGCACAGGCGATGACGGAACTACCGGGCTAATTGGCGGTTCGCGTGTTAAAAAAAACCATATCCGGCTCGATGCGTATGGAACAGTTGATGAACTAAACTCTTTGATCGGTATCGTTCGGTCGTTGCAAACCGACACACATGCTGATTCGGTTCTCGAAAAAATTCAGAATAAACTATTCATCATTGGAGCAAACCTGGCAAGCGACGATTCAGTTACTTTAATTAAAAAACAAATGCCTGTTGGCAAAACAGATATTGAATTGCTCGAAAAGGAAATGGATCTGATGAACGAGGTTCTCCCGGAACTCCGGAATTTCATTTTACCGGGCGGATGCCAGGCAACTTCGTTTTGTCATTTGGCCCGAACAGTTTGTCGCCGGGCTGAACGTCACATTGTAGAATTGTCGGAAAAATCGGAAGTTGATCCTGACCTGATTAAATACGTTAACCGCTTGTCTGACTACCTTTTCGTGCTTTCCAGAAAGGTATCGCTGGACCAGAAAGCGCCGGAAATACTGTGGTCTCCTGAGATCGGTGAATAATTTTTTTTAATGTTTGCAGATTACGTTTTTTTGTTATATTCGCAGGAGTTTAAAAAAACCAAGTAATAACCTCATAATATATATCAATATGTACTGGACGCTCGAATTAGCCTCTAAACTGGAAGATGCCCCTTGGCCGGCAAGCAAAGACGAACTGATCGATTTTGCGATACGTAGTGGCGCTCCGCTTGAAGTAATTGAAAACTTACAGGAGATTGAAGACGAAGGAGAAATTTATGAGAGTATTGAAGACATCTGGCCTGATTATCCCAGCAAGGATGATTTCTTTTTTAATGAAGACGAGTATTAATTCCCGTTAACATACAGAAGCGCAAGGTCGAAAGCCTTGCGTTTCTGTTTTAAAGTGATTTAAATTCTGAAACAAATTTGGAGTAAAAAATTGAGAGAGGATTTTTACAAGGGTGAGATTATATTTTTTTTGTACCCTGCTCAAAGAAATTAATTTGCGGCAAAAAGACTCAAACACCTCCTCTCTGAGAGTCAAACACCCCTCTCGAAGTGGCAAATTCGGCTCTCGGAGAGAGGAATTTATTTCCCGGAGCGAGCCGTTAGGTCACTCTGAGTGGCAACATTTTCACTTCTGAAGTCACGCTCACCGCTCGAATCTGGAAATTATAATCTTTTAGAATGTCGGGATAGGCTACACGTGAAGATCGGGGGCCTCAGTTTATAATTTGCTCAAAATCCAATGCGGGTTCTTTGTTTTTTCGCTTCTTTTTGGCTTGCCATCTCAGTCAAAGCCTTATAAATGTCGTTGAATTGCATGTTGGTTTCAATCATGAAATTTTCGAGCTTTTGGTTAAGTTCGGCATATCCCAGAGCGTATTGGCGCAAAGCAATAAATGCGCGCACAATTTGTATATTAATTTCAATTGCCTTTTCGCTTCGCAAAACACTTGCCAACATGGTAACGCCGTGTTCTGTGAAAGCAAAAGGAAGTTTTCGAACTCCACCCCAACTTGATGTCACAAATTGTGATATCAAGTTTTCGTACTCTAAGTTTGTAAGTTGAAACATGAAATCAAAGGGAAATCGCTTGACATTCCTCTTGACTGCCTGATTAAGAGCTCTTGTTTCAACCTCGTATAACGTTGCCAGATCGAAGTCGAGCATTACGCGCATACCACGAATTTCGAAGATTTTGTTTTGTATGATTTGTAGTTCCATGCAAAATGGGGTTAAATATTGGACTTACCGAAAATCAATATGGTAAGTTACAGAAAATTAGATTATAAACCAAAAGCGGCTGACTCAGGATTTTATCCTTTATTCAACCGCTTTCAGAATTATGATCTGGTGACTGAGACTAGAAACTGAAAACTATTTTGGCCCGATCAATTCAATAAAAGTTCCATCAGGGTCTTGTACAAGCACAAACTGGCGGGTTTCATCGAGCATGGAAGGTGTTTTACCCAACATTTTTACTCCATGTTTCTTTATGCGTTCGATTACAGGGTTCATCGACTTAACAAAAATCGTGATGTACTGAACGCCAGTGTCGTCAGGCACATAAGTTGATTTGGGGTGGTTGGCTTTTTTACCGAATGACATCAGTTTCCATTCGGGCGCATCTTCGCTATTCTCAAGTTTCAATACTTTTACATCGAAACTATTGCCTTTACTTAGCCCAAGTTCTTCAGATTTGGCGGCATCCACGCTGAACTCACCTGTTTTTACCATTCCAATTACATTTAGGTAAAAGTCGAGCGATTTGTTCAGGTCTTCAACCACCACTCCTATAGAAATGCCCGATTTGGCAAAATCATCGGGGGATTGAACAGAATACGAAGGCAGTACTACCAGCATGACAGCCAGCAATACGATAGATTTCAAAAAATTCTTCATGATTTAGGATTTAGATTGTTATGATCTGCAAAGTATGCAATTTTTCCGGAACTAAACTTTGGTTGCTGAACGAATTGTAACAGATTAAAGCGTTAAAAAGATTTTCAAATGAATTAACCGGTCTTCAAATAAAACACATAATTTTATATCCTGAATGTTGAATCCTTAAAACCAATCTCCATGATCGTTTCCGAACAACCTTTTTATTTCAGGGCAACAGTGAAACTCTTGCTGTTTGGCTTGGTTATCGCTTTCCTGATATTAGCGAAGAACATTCTGCTTCCATTTACTTTGGCGGTTTTCTTTACCTTTTTGCTGATGCCGTTTTCACGTAAACTTGAGCAATGGCATTTCCCGAAAGTTGTAGCCATCCTCATCAGTATTGTTTTTGCTTTGGCAATATTTGTTGCCTTGCTATATTTCTTTTATTCACAAATTATCAGTTTCGTTAATGACCTGCCATTGCTCGAAAAGACCCTGACTGCCAAGATTGACAGTGTTCAGCAGTTTATCAGCGAAACCTTTCATGTGAGCAAGATTGATCAGAAAGCCTGGATTACCAATAAAATACAGGAAAATGCCAGTACGGGCGGAGTTATTGTTCTTGGCGTTTTTTCTGCAACGGGTTCATTTTTGGCCAGTTTTGCACTGATTCCGATCTACATTTTCTTTTTAACCTTGTATCAGGATAAATTTAAAGAATTTGTCAGGCTCATCACCGAAGATGACAAAAATGAACATACCTTAATGGTTGTTAAAAAAGTTTCAAGGGTTTCGCAGAAATATCTGATGGGCATATTTCTCGATGTCGTTATTCTTTCAGTATTAAACTCAACCGGATTCCTGATTTTGGGCTTACCTCATGCGATTCTGTTTGGTGTATTAACTTCCATGCTGAATATCATTCCTTACATTGGGGTACTGATTGGAAGCACTTTACCTATCCTAATGGCTTTTCTGACAAAGGATGCCATGGGTTATACGCTTGGTGTAGCTGCCGTTTGTTTCTTCGTACAGTTTCTTGATAATAATTTCATTACTCCTTATGTGGTTGGAAGCAGTGTCAGCATTAATCCGTTAACAGCAACTTTGGTTTTGATTGGAAGTTCACTCATTTGGGGCATCCCCGGTATGATACTTTGTATGCCGCTTACCGGTATGGCTAAAGTGGTTTGCGACAATGTTGAATCGCTCAAACCCTACGGCTATTTGTTGGGTGAAGAGGTCAATTTCACCGAGCAGGAGCATGTTCAGGATAAGGTAATGAAGCGATTCAGAAAAAAGAAATAATCCCGAGTCATGCATCATGACTAATTTATAAATTACCAAAATAAAGATTAAAACATCCTAAATTACCGGGCTATTTTCTTGCTTTTCCGGACAGTTTTAGTTATATTAGCAATACTGCAAATGTTCAGTTGCATCAGTAGTCATAAACAATTAAAATTTAGCATTATGAGTTCAGGAAAAGTATTATTGGGTGTGCTGGCAGGCGTAGCCGCCGGTGCATTGATCGGAATTCTGTTTGCACCCGACAAAGGAACAGAAACCCGGAAAAAGATTGTTAAAAAAGGAGAGGACTATGTTGATGACATGAAACATAAGTTCAACGGCCTGATTGATGATCTGACTAAAAAAATGGATGGCGTACAAGCCAAAGCAAACAAAATGGCCAACGACGCCAAAGCTACTGTTGAAGATGCTAAAGCTTCAAACATCTAAACCCTGATTGGGTTTGATTGGATTTATTCGTTTACTTCACGAAAAATTTAACCATGGACGAACAATCGGGTTTAATTGAGTCTCTTATTGAAAAAGGAGAACAATACGGCAAAACCACCATCGAGCTTCTGAAATTAAAAACACTGGACAAATCGGCCGATGTGGCATCTAATCTGGTGTCGTGGCTGATTGTGGTCATTTTTGCCGTATTGTTTTTCCTGATTCTGAATATTGGAATAGCCTTGTGGATAGGCGAACTGTTGGGCAAATCTTATTATGGTTTTTTTGTAGTATCCGGATTTTATTTGCTTTTAGCCCTTATTTTCGGAATTTTCAGGAAGCAACTGATCAAAAAACCGCTTAATGAATCCATTATCACACAAGTACTCGAATAAGCATCATGGCAAAACAAAGTTCAATTGATTCACTCAAAGAATCCATCCGGTTACTCGAAATCAGACAGGTAGAAGAAGGATTGGCACTGAAAGTTCAATTTAAAGAAACCTTCGAAAGCTTAAAGCCTGTCAACCTCATTAAAAGCTCGCTCAACGAACTTACCAGTTCCGTTGAAATCAAAAACAGCCTTTTCGAAACCATCGTTTCAATCTTTACCGGGTATCTCACAAAAAAAATGATGGTTAGTTCCAAAAGCAATCCACTAATGAAAATACTTGGTGTTTTACTACAATTTGGGGTAACCAGCTTAGTTTCAAAAAATGCCGAATCCATCCGAAATTACCTGACGAACCTCATCGACAGGTTAATTCATCCTGAAGAAGAGGAAGAAGCAGAAAAGATTCCTGAAGCAGAATAAGTAATTGTTTTACATTTATTTTTGCCCATAGACCATCAATATCAATAGAAAAAACATCCTCCTCCAGTTTCTTGCCAAACCATTTCATCATCAAAATACTGCCATTCATCCACCTAAAACCAGAGTCTGTCTATTAAATTATCACCACGCATTTTCCTGGCTTAACTTTGAATAAAAAATAAAGTCATGAAAACGAAAAACAACATTCAGAAAACAGGTTTTGGTCAGGTAAAGAAAAGTGTCATTGGTGGATTTGCAATTTTATTTTGTGCAGTATTAATTAATTTGACTGCATCGGCCAGCGATTCCAAACATCAATCTCTTTCGAACTCTAATTGCAGTATTTTGATAGCAGATATGACAAAGATGGAAGCACGTCAAATTGAAGAGGATTTAAACTTTCTCGAATACAATGCACAGAATTTTGTTGATGCTGAAATGGAACGTGAATTCGAAAACAACCAAATTAGCAGTACCGAAACTAACCATGCAGTTATCGAAGCTGAATTATCACTTCAGGTTGAAGGTTACAATGCCAATGACTTTGCAGAAGAAGAATTGGCAGCAGAGACTGAAAACTTCGTGAATATCAACAGTGATGCTTTTGAAGCAGAATTAACTCTGCAGGTTGAAGTTTATAATGCCAATGACTTTGTGGAAGATGAACTGGCAGCAGAAACTGAAAACTTCGTGAATATCAACAGCGATGCCATTGATACAGAATTAACTCTGCAGGTTGAAGTTTATAATGCCAATGACTTTGTGGAAGATGAACTGGCAGCAGAAACTGAAAACTTCGTGAATATCAACAGCGATGCCATTGATACAGAATTAACTCTGCTGGTTGAAGCTTATAATGCCATTGACTTTGTGGAAGCCGAATTGACAGCAGAAACTGAAAAGTTCGTGAATATCAACAGTGATGCTATAGAAGCAGAATTAAGCCTACATGTTGAAGCTTATAATGCCATTGACTTTGTGGAAGCCGAATTGACCGCAGAAACTGAAAACTTCATGAATATCAATAGTGATGCTATAGAAGCAGAATTAACCCTGCAGGTTGAAGCTTATAATGCCAATGACTTTGTGGAAGCCGAATTGACAGCAGAAACTGAAAACTTCATGAACAGATACAATGAAGCATTCGAAGCGGAATTAACTCTTAAAGTTGAAGAATACAAAGCACGGAATTTTGCAGATACCGAAATCGCACTCGAAATCGAAAGCTGGATGACCTTGGAAAACCTTCTTAAATCAACAGAAACGCTAAGTTCTGTAACTATCGAAAAAATTGCTCAAAAATAACTATTCATTAGCATGTATTTTGCTAATTTTGAGATCATTAATCGTTTCAAGAAAACTTCACTATCATGAAAAAGTTTATCGCAATTTTATGTATGAGTTTAATTGTAACCGGAGCCTATTCTCAGAAAGTAAACTACTCCGATGGCAAATCAAAAAAGGAGTCTAGAAAAGAGCAGTTAAAAGCCGAAAAAGAGATCCAAGCTTTATCCGTTGAGAAAATGGTCACTGATCAGCAATTCTACTTCGATGTCACATCTATGAGTGGTCAATACCAAGCTTTCTCGCAATCAGCCGGAACAATTGAGGTGAGTAGTCAAAGGAACTATATCGCTATTGATTCAGATAAGCTAATTATGAAAATGGAGCCTAATACATTATCAATTAATAATTTGAGCAAAGAGATTTTACCTGTTAGAGGGACCTTGCTGAAATATGAATTTACAAAATCAGATAGTGGCTTTCTCATACATTCCTATACAACTGGCGAGATAGGCGAGAGCGAATTCACTATGAATGTCTCTCCAATGGGTAGTGCGGTGCTTCGAATTCTGAAAGTTAACGGTGGAACACTGATTCTCCGTGGAACTCTGATACCACTGGACCAAACCAGAATTTCTGCATCTCTTTTTTAATAGTGCATAATTTGTAGAGAGATCACCAGGGCAGCCCATGTAAGTCATGATAACATTGTTTTACATGATAAAAATGAGATGGAGGATTTCTCATTCAATTGGCTAATCTTATTTCAAAGAAATTTAATTCTAAAATTCTTCGCTTCACATTCGAAATTGCCTGATCTGAATAATTGAAAAGTCAGCTTAACTACCTGGTTATAAAAATCCAAAATAATCAGTCAATTTTATCAGCCAGCAGCATAAACTCCTGAATAGCACACTTATCTTTCCTTTTTCCTGTTTTCCTTTTCCGTTTGTCATTCATCCTTCCATTTTACGATTCGTCAGCCTGAAACTACGATCCGGTTTAATTTATTTTCCTGCCCCTGATTTCTGGTTTTACTTTGGGTCAATAAATACTCAAAGCCATGAGATCAATTTTACTAATTTTAGTTTTCATCCTGATTCAGACAAGCCTTTTTGCCCAGATCCAGATTTCAGGAAAAGTAACCGACTCCCGGAATGAACCACTTCCCGGAGCCAATGTGTTCATTAAAGATACCTACGACGGAGCAACTGCCGACAGCCTGGGTCGTTTCAGTTTTAAAACCGGAATAAAAGGGATCCGGCAGCTTTCTGCCACCTTTATTGGCTACAAACCTTTCCTCAAAGAACTAAATTTAGATAACGCCAAAGACCTGGTTTTTACTATTGTTTTGGAGGAATCGGATGCTCAGATCAATGAAGTGGTGATTAACGCCGGAGCCTTTGAGGCCAGTGACAAAAAGAAAGCTGTGATGCTTAAAATGTTTGATGTAGCCACAACGCCGAGTGCACAGGGCGATATTTTTGGCGCTCTCCAGACCTTGCCAGGTGTTCAGAAAGCAGGCGAAGATGGGCGAGTATTTGTCCGGGGAGGTGAAAGCTACGAAACACAATCCTTTCTTGACGGAATGCTGGTTTCAACACCCTACCTGTCAAAAATGCCCGATTTGCCAACCCGTGGAAGGTTTTCTCCTATGCTTTTCAGCGGCACCTTATTCAGTACCGGCGCTTACTCTGCTGAGTTTGGCCAGGCTTTATCTTCCATTGTAGATATGAAAACCAATTCGCTGGAAACTGAGGATAAATCCAGTATTTCGATCATGACTGTCGGCGCAATGGCTTCAACCACCAAATGCTGGGAAAATGCTTCGCTTTCGTTGAGTGGCGACTTTGTAACTTCCGGCTTATCAAACATCATCAACAAGCAGCAGGTTGACTGGACCAAAAGTCCATCGGGAGTTGACGGAACCCTGATGTACCGTCAAAAAACAGGCAAAACTGGCATGTATAAAGTGTTTGGAACATTTAACCACAGTTCAAGCGGAATGATATATCCGAACACAATGAGTGGCGTAAACCAGGACATTCTGCTCAACAGCAGCAATGTTTACCTGAACAATACTTACAACAGTATGATCAGCGAAAAATGGATGATCAAATCGGGCCTGGCGTGGAATTACGATCACCAAAAATTTGATCTGGACAAAGACCAAATTGATACGGATCAGAAAATGTTTCAGGCCAAGCTTCAGTTCATCCATAACATTAACGAACAAACCGAATTGAAATTTGGCACCGACTGGGTCAATTTCACCTACGAACAAAACATCCTTATGGGCGGGAACTATCGTTTACAGTTTACCAATAACGAACTTTCAGGATTTGCTGAAATGGAATACAAGCTTTCCAAAAAATTCGCCACACGGATTGGAGCGAGGATAGAAAACAGTTCGCTCCTAAAAGAAACAACGATTGTACCGCGATTATCTGCAGCTTACAAAACCGGCAATCACAGTCAGTTTTCGCTGGCTGGTGGCAAGTTTTACCAAAATCCGGAGAACGATTACCTGAAATTTGCACCACAATTGAAACCTGAAAAAGCGACACATGCCGTGATGACCTGGCAGTATCAGACCGAACAAAAGACATTCAGGGTGGAAGGTTATCTGAAGAAATATGCTGATCTGGTTAAATTCGACCACCCGCTGGCAACTAATCCACTCGATTATAACAATTCAGGTAGTGGCCATGCTGAGGGAATTGATCTTTTCTGGCGCGACAAGGAATCACTTAATCTGAGCGATTACTGGATTTCGTATTCATGGATCAATGCACGACGCAACTACAAAGATTATGCGCAGGCAGCAATTCCAAACTATATATCGGAGCATAACTTATCGGTAGTTTATAAACGGTTTTTCGAACCACTCCGTACTTATGCATCGGTTACTTATTCGTTTGCAAGCAGTCGCCCCTATCACGACCCGAATTTCTCCGGCTTCATGAATTCGAAAACCAAACCTTACAACGATATCAGTTTAAGCTTGACCTATATTATGGAGTTGTTCGGTAAACAATCGGTTCTACACTTAATGGTCAATAATGTGGCAGGATTCGATAATGTTTTCGGTTACAATTTCTCGAAAACACCGAATACAGCCGGAAAGTATGAATCAACTCCAATCAAATCACCATTTCAGAGACAGATCATTTTACTTGTTTCAATCATGTTATAGAAGCAAGGAAAAAGGAAAGAGAAAAAAGTAGAATTTAGTAAGTAAACCAGAGGTCAATAAAAAAATGAAAATTTCAAATGAAAAACTATAGATTAATAAGGTTTCGTGGACTTGTGCATCAAAATTTCTACTGAGGTTTGGTAAATAAATAAGGTCTTAAAAAACCTTATGATATAATTTTTAACCTTAGTACAAATCTTAAACCTGAGGCGATTACCTTATTACCTTATTTCAAATGCAATATTATGAAACATTATTCAAAATCAACAAATTAGTTCAATCTAAAAAATTCTTCCAAATGAAAACACTATCGCTTACCCTTGTTTTGTTACTGGCTTCAATCATCGGTTTTTCAAACGAAGCCTATAAAAAAGCTATGACTGAATCGATTGCAAAACTCTTTCAGGCCACCACCATTCCTGAATATGTTGAAATCGCCAACCAGTTTGAGCGCATTTCCAATATCGAAAAAAGCGAATGGCTCCCGTTGTATTATGCATCGTATGCCTACATCATGATCAGTTTCCAGGAACCTGAGAATGCAAAGAAAGATCAGTACCTTGATCAGGCGCAAAAATACCTCGATCAGGCCAGGACCATCGAACCCAACGAGTCGGAACTGTACATGCTACAGGGCTTTCTTTACCCATCGCGCATTACAGTTGATCCGATGAGCCGTGGTATGGAACTGATGCCCGAGATGAACAAAGCACTCGACAAAGCGCTGGAACTGAATCCGGATAATCCACGTGTATATTTTTTGCGCGCAACAATGACGTTTCATATGCCTGAAGCTTATGGTGGAGGCGCAGCAAAAGCCCTTCCTCTTTTTCAACTTGCTGAAGAAAAATTCAGGATTTTTAAACCAAAAACACCGATCTCGCCCAACTGGGGAAAAGAAGGCAATGATGAAGAACTAAAAAAAGCTCAGGAAACTCTGAAGCAATAGATTAATTCGGTATTTTCGAAAAACTAAAAAATACAATGACCACAAGCAGACCAATCCAACTTAGAAAACTTACCTGGCAAATTCCGGCTTTTATCCTATTATTAATCGTAATGGGAAACCTGACCATGCTGGTTGTGATCAAAGGAGAGAAACTAACCGGACAGATGTTTCTCTATGGCTCGATCAATTCAGTACTCGTTGGTGGCTCTTTTGCTCTTGGACTAACTTTGATGGTTCAAATTCTTGACCGAAAACTACCCTGGTTGCATTTTCCGCTTAAACGATTAATCGTACAATTTTTCGTCACAATTGGATTTTCACTTATACTGATCGTTGTGGCAGTTTTGTTGACTGGTTTCTTTTGGCAGCAAAAAATAACTTCCAGCTATTTTCTTGAGTCAGGATATTTTATGACTAAGGTTGCTTTTGTTTTTGTCTTTGCTGGCTCACTTATTACTAATGCTATTATGTTTTTCAAAAACTGGAAGGAAGCTGCAGTACAACAGGAAAAGCTCAAACGAGAACAACTTGCTCTTCAATATGAAACACTTAAAAGTCAGGTAAGTCCTCATTTTCTTTTTAATACCCTGAATTCGCTGACTTCACTGATCAGTTCAAATCCGGAGAAAGCTATTGATTTTGTGAAAAAGCTATCGGAAGTTTACCGTTATGTCTTGGATCAAAAAGACCATGAACTGGTTGATCTGGCTTCAGAACTGAAATTTGTTGAATCGTACGTGTTTTTGCAGAAAATCAGGTTTGAAACCAATTTAGATGTTCAGATTAATGTTAACCCTCAAAATTTCAAAGTCATACCTTTATCGGTTCAAATGTTGGTTGAAAATGCGATCAAACACAATGAAATATCTGATCGAAAACCACTGCAAATAAAGATATTTTCGACTGATGACAACTTCCTGATTGTCGAGAACCAACTTCAGAAAAAACCTTATACGGAAGGCAGTGGAACCGGAATTCAGAACATCCGTGAACGATATGAATTTTTCACAAGCAAAAAAGTAATCATTTTTGAAAATATGGAAAAATACCTGGTCAGCATACCACTTTTAACCGATTAAATTCATGTATAAAGTACTCATCATTGAAGACGAAAAGCCTGCTGCCGAATGGCTCCGGCAGTTAATCACCAGATTCAATTCTGAAATTACTGTACTTGCTGTCATCGATTCTGTTCGGGGCGCTGTCGAATGGTTTCAGAAGAATCCCGCACCTGATTTGGCTTTCATGGACATTCAGCTTGCCGACGGGATAAGTTTTGGGATTTTTGAACAAGTACAGGTTCCATGTCCGGTGATTTTTACGACCGCCTACGAAGAATATGCCATCAAAGCTTTTAAAGTAAACAGCGTTGATTACCTTTTGAAACCGATTGCCTATCAGGATTTGGAAACTGCATTTCTGAAATTCAGGCAACAGGAAAAAAGTGTTTTGCCAGCTCCGGCTGTTACCATCGAATTACTGAATAAAGTTCAGGAAATGCTCCGGAAGCAATACAAAACACGGTTTGTAATTAAAGTGGGCGAACACCTGAAATCTATACCGGTGGAAGATATTCTCTTTTTCTACAGCCTCGACAAAGCAACTTTTCTTTGTACCAATGATTTCAAAAACTATCTGATTGATTATTCGCTCGACCGTGTTTCGGAAATGGTTGACGAACGAAAGTTTTTCCGGATTAACCGGAAGTATATGCTGAGCAACCAGTCGATTGCCGACATTGTTGTATATTCGAACAGCCGACTGAAAATAAAGCTAAAAAAACCTGATGAAGAAGGCATTATCGTCAGCCGTGATAAAGTTCCGGCATTTAAAGAATGGCTTGATTTGTAATCAAATTAACTGTAACCTAAGCACGACAAGCCTGAGCCAAAAAAGGAAAAGGCTCAGGAACAGAAAAAGTTATTGAATCCATTTTTTTTACCCCGGAGGGGTATCATATAAATAACCCCGGGTGAAGTGAAACGAAACCCAGGGAGAACAGAACCGGAAAGAAAACAGTCCGCGCGATAATGTTAGTCAAAGGTTAGCACTTCTGTCGGACGTAATGGATAGGTCAATAATGAAAGAGTAATGAATATTTTTTACCAAAAAATACACAACTAAAAACCTAAACCTAACTGATACCCATGACCTCAAACCCATCAAACTCGCGCCGGAATTTTATAAAAAAAGCCGGAAGCGTTACGGTCGGGATGACCGGAATGACAGCTCTTGCTGCAAATTTAAACGATACAAAACCCGGTAAATCGGGACAGTTGTTCACCAGAGAAATTGACGGAGTAAAGGACCGGATAGAGCGGGTAAAAATGGCCACTCTCGGAATGCAACGCTACGACTGGGAACAGGGCGTGGTAGCTCAGGCATTTCTTGAGATGGGTGAACTCGATTTAGCTGTTTCATTTGCACGCGGGGCCATTCTCCGTCAGGAAAAGGGCAGGTTCTCGGTACTTAAAGGAAACGGACCAATTAACGATTGTGCCAGTATTGGCGAAGTGGTACTTTTTGCAAGCCGGCATACCGGTGATCCGATTTTTCAGAAAGGGGCAGATGAAATGCTGAATGTGATTAAAACAACCAGCCATAAAACTATCGATGGAATAATTTACCACACCCAGGAACCCAACAAAGGGGTTTGGTCGGATGCTACTTACATGTTGCCCCCATTTTTGGCAGCAGCCGCCGATTTCACTGAAGCCATTAAACAAATTGAAGGTTACCGAAAATACCTGTACAACACATCTGACAAGCTTTATTCGCACATGTGGGACGACGAAAAAAAGCGGCTGAACCGAGCTGATTACTGGGGCGTGGGAAACGGTTGGTCGGCTGCCGGAATGACGCGCATCATAAAAATGCTGCCCGATTCGATGATGGCCGAAAAGAAAAAACTGATCGGCTATACCCGCGATGTGATTGATGGTTGCCTGAAATACCTCCGCCCGGACGGTATGTTTCACGATGTAGTTAATAAACCGGATACTTTTCCGGAAGTTAATCTAAGCCAGATGTTGTGTTATTCCATTTTCAGGGGAGTGGCATCCGGTTATCTGGATGCGGGCTATCTAAAACCGACTGAAATCATGCGAAAAGCAGCCAACGACCGGGTTGATAAATTGGGTTACGTTCACGAAGTGTGTGGTTTACCCAGCTTCGATCGTTCCTATTTTGCGCCGGAAGGACAGGCGTTTTATTTGCTGATGGAAACTGCTGCGGCAGATTTATCCAAAAACAAAAAATAGTCGGAGGATATACCCAAAAACCTGATTTTCTTCACTTCAGACAATAAAAGATTGATCTATATTTCGGCCCTCAAAATAAACGACAACCATGAAAAGAGTATTCTTAACAGCCAGCGCAATGGCCATTCTTGTGTTTGGACTTCAGGCTCAAAATGTTAGTAAAGGCAAAATTATTACTGAGACAAAAGGTAAAGGATTTTACTACGAGTCGATATTAAAAGATGTGACCGCTGTCGAAGAAAAGCTGACAGAAAAAGAACCCTACAAACGCTTTGTGATGGATCAGTCGGGTATGGATTTGCCAAATAATCCCGCCTTGTATAAATCAGTATGGAGCAATCCAACCCAGTCGCAGGGAAATACCAGCACTTGCTGGAGTTTTTCGACCACCTCATTTTATGAATCTGAAGTTTGGCGCCAACAAGGTAAAAAAGTTGAAATTTCTGAAATCTATTTTGTCTATTGCGAATACATCGAAAAAGCCCGTCAGTTTATTGAAAAAAGAGGCAATTCAGTATTTCCCGATGGATCGGAAGGAAATGCGCTTGCCCGTATCATGAAAATGTACGGCGCTGTCCCTGACGAAGCTTTTACCGGAATAATTAATGGCCGGAAATTCCACAGTCATGCTAAAATGAGTGAAGAAATGAATGCTTTCCTGAATTCGCTAAAGACATCGAATGCATGGAATATGGATTATGCACTGGAAACTATCAAATCGATCATGAATCATTATATTGGTGTTCCTCCAACCGAGTTTGTAGTTGAAGGCAAAACCTATACGCCACAAACCTATCTGAAGGATTATCTCAAAATCAATCCGGATGATTACGTGGAAATCCTCTCCTACAAACAGGAACCCTACTGGCAACAAGTTGAATATAAAGTTCCCGACAACTGGTGGCACAACAAAGACTACTATAATGTTCCACTCGACGTTTTTATGAGTGCAGTGAAACAAGCAGCCAAAGGAGGTTATACCTTAAGTATTGGCGGTGATGTTTCTGAATCAGGTTTCAGCCGCGAAACCAATTGCGCCATGATTCCTGATTACGATATTCCTTCGGCATACATTAACGAGGATGCCCGTCAATTCCGATTCTCCAACGAAACCACTACTGATGACCACGGAATGCAGTTGATTGGTTACCTTGAAAATTACAAAGGATTGGGTAAAGACTGGTATCTGATCAAAGATTCAAGTTCAGGCTCCAGAAATGTTGATCAGACCAATCCTAATTTCGGATACTATTTTTTCCACGAAGATTACATCAAACTAAAGATGATGGGATTTACCGTCCATAAAGACGCGGTAAAGGATATCTTGAAAAAATTCCAAAAATAAATGAAAAGCCTCGCCAACGCGGGGCTTTATTTTTTATGTTTGCTTCCAAATTGTTGATGCTCTTTTCAGGAGCATCGTAATAACTTGAGTTCGATAGATGCAATCCAAATAATAACCTGAAAAATAGTCAATAAATTTTGCCGTAGGCAATCTATATCAATAGAATAAGTTGTCCAAATAGAAAATATTGTCCGTAGGACATCAACAATGTACAAAAACGTATATCTCCTAACGGAGAAAGATTATCTAATATGTTTGTATTCTATTGATATTTAACTCCTAATGGAGTAAAATGTAAAACATTTTCTAATATTAAACTCAGGTTAATACGATCAGAAAAAAGATGAATAACCCGGATTCTCAAAATATAAAGGAAAGACTTATCGGATGTGTTAAAACAGCGCTTCCACAAGGTACCAAAACTGCTTTCTGGTTGCTTAAGCTGACTATTCCGGTTTCCTTTGGTGTATTTCTGCTTGATTTCTTCGGAATCCTGAATGTGATTGCCGGTTGGGTAGCTCCGGTGTTTAAATTGATCGGATTATCCGGGCAAGCGTCCATTGTGCTAATCACCAGTTTTTTTACCAATATTTATTCCGTCATTGCCGTAATGACTACGCTCGGAATCGAACATCGGGAAGGTACCATCTTAGCGGTGATGTGCCTCATTTCACATGCACTCATCGTTGAAACAGCCATTCAGAAAAAGACAGGCTCGGCGCCATGGCGGATGATCACAACCCGGTTATCTGCCAGTTTTATTGCTGCCTGGATGCTGAACCTTATTCTTCCGGCTGAAGCGATCACTATTTCTGAAAGTATTATACGTACAGTTGGCGAATTTACCCCAGCCCTTACAAACTGGCTTTCGGACATGTTGGTGACTACTTTGAAAATTATTATTCTGGTTAATTTGTTGCTGATTCTTCAGAAAATATTGAATGAATTCGGCCTGATTAAATGGATTCTGATGCCATTTGCGCCGTTATTGAAAGTGATGGGATTACCTTCGAGTACAGGCTTTCTATGGGTCGTGGCGAATACACTTGGACTGGGATATGGCGGAGCCATTATGATTAGTGAAACGGAAGAAGGAAAACTGAATCGAGAAGATGCCGATTTGCTGAATCACAACATCGCTGTTTCGCATTCACAACTCGAAGATCCACTGCTGTTTGTGGCTATTGGATATTCCTTGGGTATTTTGATCTGGCCAAGAATTTTGCTTGCAATCGTTTTTGTCTGGATCAGGAAATTTGAACTTTGGCTGAGAGCGTGAAAGCGGTGAATTTGTATTAGTTAAATGTGAATAAAAAATGTATTTCATTTGATTTCCAATTTACTATTTTAGCGAATTGAAAACTCACAACCTAACAATGAAACTTCAGGTCAAAATATTTCTCCTGCTTTCCATCATCTTTGGGGTTCTAATTTTCACCTTTTTGACATTCCAATATATCCGGATTCGGGAAAAAAAACTTCTCTATACCGAAAATGTGAAGAGCCAGGAACTGGTTATCGATAAAGTTCTGGAGTTAACCCGGAACAAGTACGATCAACTCATTAATGACAATTCCAGTTGGGATGAAATGGTTGATTTTGCAGCAAAACCTGACTTAAAATGGGCAAAAGATAATGTTGATTTTTTTGTAAATTCTTTCAATTTGTCGTTCGTTAAAGTCTATAACAAGGAGAAAAAACCAATTTACCAATATGGCGATTCTGTTTGTTTACAGCAACTTGAATTACCCGGTGAACCGATGATTAAACAACTTTTTGCCGATTCTGTTTTTACTCACTATTTTCAGTATAGTGGAAACGAACTATTCGAAATTTTTGGTGCGACAATCGTACCTGCCTTCGATGCTAATACCAGAAAATCTCCCCCTCTGGGTTACCTGTTTATAGGTCAAAAATGGGATGACAAATACATTACCGCACATGGACAGGCAACCAATTATCATGCTGAAATAATACCTGAATCTGAAATTTCCAGGTTCATTCCCGAATCCGGGAAAAACTATCTGATCAGAAACTTATTAAACGAAAATAAACAACTAATTGCAAAACTGATATTTAGCCGGGAAGATCCTCTTAAAGCAGACATGTCGCTCTTTCTTATATTGTCAGTTGTTTTAACCTTGACCGCCGCTGCTGCAATCATAGTCTTTTTGCTATACTTTCGTATTCTCATACTAAAGCCGCTTTCGCTGATAAGCAAAACATTAAAAACAAAAAACCCTCAATACCTTATTTCAGTTAACAGCTCTACCAGCGAATTCAAAAAAATAAGGAGCTTAATCCTGCAATTCTTCCACCAGCAAGAATTGCTGAAAAGAAGTAATATCGAGCTGAAAGAAACCAACGCAACCAAAGACAAACTTTTTTCGATCATTGCGCATGATTTGAAAAATCCAATCGGAAATATTTCAGCTATTTCGAATTTGCTTTCTGAAAGTATAAAGAACAATGAAAAGGAAACAACAGATGAACTTCTCTCGATGATTAGCTCCCAAACAAAAGAATCAACTGCTCTGCTCGAAACTTTATTTGAATGGGCTAAATCTCAAACAGGACAGTTCAGTTTTAACCCTTTAAGCCATCATTTAAAAGAAATAGTAGCACAAGTAATTGAAATTCATCAGCCGGCAGCAATACTGAAAAAGATTACTATTGAATCTATAATTCCGGATGAAGTAATGGTATTTGCTGATCTGAATATGCTAAAAACAATTCTGCGAAACCTGATTTCGAATGCAATTAAGTTCACCTATCCGGGTGGGTTAATACAAATTTCGGCTGAATTAAAATCAAATGGTACCGAAATAGTTGTTTCTGATAATGGCATTGGGATGGATGCAAATGCACTCCTCTCACTTTTTCATATTGATAATTCCAATACGACCAGAGGAACAGCTGATGAAAAAGGAACAGGACTCGGTCTGATTATTTGTAAAGAATTTATCGAAAAACATGGTGGAAACATCAAAGCCGAAAGTGAAAAAGAAAAAGGGACCAGATTTATTTTCTTCCTTCCTAAAGCCTTATTTTAAGTTTTGACAATAAAAAACCAGAAATCAAAAGCCGTATAAAACTTATGATTTCTGGTTTCATGATTATCCGCAAAGAATAAGTTATCCTTGTCCCTGCATTCTTTTTGCCCGTTCTTCGGCTTGTTTCTTACGAAATTCATCCAATTTTACGCCCTGTTCAGGAGTTAACACAGCTTTTAACGCTTTGTCAGTTTCGCCCATAATTTTAGTGCGTGTTTCACGCATTTTTTCACGGTCCATTTCACCTGCCTCACGCATTTTTGCAAAAGCTTCTGACTGTTTTTTCTGTCCTTCAGTCACAATCGGTGTAATCTTTGCAACTTCGTCAGCATTTAAACCAAGCGCGGCGGTTAAACCTTCAATTTCTCTCTGTAGACGGGCGGCAGGATCCATTTGCTGAGCATATCCTGAACCTGCAATTAAAGTAACCACGAAAAGAATCATTACTAATTTCTTCATAATTTTAGGATTTAAATTCCTTTTTTAGACTTCAAATTTATGTTTTGGTTTAACTTGATTATTAATAATTTATGACCAATAATGGTAATATAAATCAGAGACCTTTTATTACTTTATTTCAAGAACTTTTCCTGAAAGCTTAATTCTGCCTGTCAGGGTTTCTGTTGTTTCAGCATCAGTTGATCCGGTGAATCCGGGTTGTTCCCCTCCGACAGAAATGGTAAAAAATCCGGGTTCAATTACCTGCTTATTTTTATCGTTGATCATAGAAAGTTGACGAGGTTCGAGCGAAAATTCAACCATTTTCGATTCGCCTTTCTTCAATGCAATACGCTTAAATCCTTCCAACTGACGGATTGGGCGCGGGCTGGAAGCTTTCTCATCGGTAATATATAATTGAACGACTTCTTCACCATCGCGTTCTCCGGCATTGGTAACTTTTACTGAAACATTAATCTTATCGCCAACTTTGGCTTCTTTCGGAAGATTCAGATCGGCATATTTGAAACTGGTATAACTTATACCAAACCCGAACGGATAAATCGGAGTCTGGCGGAAATAGCGGTAAGTGCGTCCTTCCATGTCGTAATTTTCGAATGCCGGTAACTGTTCAACCGATTTGTAATAAGTAACAGGCAAACGTCCAGCAGGATTGTAGTCACCAAACAGAACGTCAGCTACTGCATTTCCTCCCTGCTGACCCGGATAGCCTGCCGTCAGGATTGCATCCATATTTTCAGCAGCATAGTTAATCGAAAGCGCACTACCATTAATCAACACCAAAACGATAGGTTTACCGGTTGCTTTCAGCGCTTCCATCAAATCGCTCTGTGTTTTGGGCAAGTTCAGGTGAGTCCGGTCGCCACCTTTAAAACCGTCCACCTGAATAGGCATTTCCTCACCTTCCAAACGTTGGTTCAATCCGAGCACTAATACAACAACATCCGATTTTTTAGCAGCCTCGACCGCCTGAGCCAGCATATTGGGTTGCGGAGTCGCCCAAAGTAAACGGGCATCACCATCGCCATGATAATTACGGTAATCGAATACCAGTTTATATTTCTTTCCGGCTTCCAGCTTCATCTTTTTTGAACCGTGAAAAGCATGATGTTCGCCACCTCCAGCTAATAATTCTTTTCCATCGAGGTAAATTTTAAATGATGGCATACTCCAGCCACCTATTTCGTAATCCCCAGTTTGAGGTACTTTCAGGAAGGTTGTCCAGCGGACACTGAAATTATCAACCGGCATACGTGGATCGGGTGAACCTGATTCCCAGTAAAAATCGATGTTATCATCAACTCTTGAAAAGAGCGGTTGCCCTTCCAGTTTGTTGTTGGCAAAATATTCACCCCAAGCGCCCTGTTTTCCATCTTCAGTTTCAAGATAAACGGAAGGTATTGGAACCAGTTTTGAAATACCGTCGGCTAATTCACTGCCCTGGGCATAAATCACTTCGGTTTGAGGAGCAATCTTATTTTTAATCCCCTGAAGTACAGTTACCGGATTGGAAGGAATACCGTTGTAGTTTCCCCACAACGATTCGATCTCATCAGCATTGGGGCCAATAACAGCTATTTTGCCCAATTTTTTACTTAACGGAAGTGTTTTATTGGCGTTCTTCAGTAGCACAATACTTTTCTGTGCAGCCACACGAGCCAGATAATCGTTAGCCGGATTGTTATTTACCGAAAAAGGAATTTGAGCGTACGGAACTTTTTCGTCAGGATCAAACATACCCAGTTTGAAACGGGCTGTCATTAAACGACCAACCGAAACATCGAGATCCTTTTCAGTGAGTAATCCTCGTTTGACGGCCTCCGGCAATGCCTTGTAAGTATCGCCACATTCCAGATCGGTTCCTCTTTTTACAGCCAGAGCAGCAGCTTCAGCTTCGTCTTTGGCGATTTTATGAAATTTCCAGATGTCAGATATTGCCCAGCAATCGCTCACAATATAACCTTGAAAGCCCCATTCATTCCGAAGTATACCGGATAGTTCGGTGCTGGCACAACAAGCTTCGCCACGAAAACGATTATAGGCGCCCATTACAGAATACGCACCTCCATCGACCACCAGCGTGCGGAATGCCGGCAGGTAAGTTTCACGCAAATCGCGCTCACTGATGTTGGCATCAAACTCATGACGCAAAGGTTCAGGGCCTGAATGAACCGCGAAATGTTTGGCAGTTGCAACCACTTTCAGGTAATTCGGATCGTTTCCCTGCAAGCCTTTCACAAACTGAAGTCCCATTTGACCGGTCAGGTATGGATCTTCGCCATATGTTTCATGACCACGGCCCCAGCGTGGATCGCGGAAAATGTTGATATTCGGCGACCAGAACGTCAAACCCTGGTAAATTTTGCGAAGGCCACGACGGGCAAATTCATGATGTTTGGCCCTGGCTTCATCAGAAATAGCTGTTGCTACCTGGTTAATCAGTTCGGTGTCCCACGAAGCAGCAATAGATATCGATTGTGGAAAAACGGTCGCATAACCGGCACGGGCCACACCGTGTAAACATTCGTTCCACCAGTTATATTCCGGGACTCCAAGTCGTTCAATTGCCGGAGACTGGTAACGCATTTGAAGCATTTTTTCTTCCAGCGTCATTTCAGAAAGCAAATTTTCAACGCGCTCCTGTGTGGATAAATTCGTGTTTTGGAATTGAAAGCGGGTTTGTGAATTACCCAGAAAAGGGCACACGAGTAAAAAGATTATATACAATGATTGTTTCATAAATATGGTTTTTATTGTTCTGGTCTGGTCTGGTATGCAAATCTACAAAATGAAAAGAAAATCGCAAAAAGAAATGCATCAGCGAACCATTGATTTCATAGAAAAATCTGTTAATCCTTTTGAAAAGTGAATTTAGACAGCTATTTTTTACTGCTACTGATACCTATATCACAAGAAGGTAAACAGAGGCGGCGATAACCGCTCCCAAAATTGGACCAACAACCGGAATCCAGGCGTAAGACCAATCACTGGTACCCTTAAATTTTATCGGCACAATAGAATGAATGATTCGTGGCCCCAGATCGCGCACCGGATTGATTGCATAACCGGTTAGTCCCCCCAGACTCATTCCAATTGCAATAACCAATAAGGCAACTGGCAGTGCGCCAACCGATCCCAATCCGATTTTAACCACATCGACAGCTAAAAGTTTGATTTCAGGGCCTGCAATGAATAAAACCACAAAAATCAGGACGAAAGTGCCGACAACTTCGCTCAATACATTTCGTGGAGTATTCTTTATAGCTGGCGAGGTGCAAAATGTTCCTTTTATTGTTCCGGCATCGTTCGTCCTGTTGTAATGATCGGCAAAAAGCAACCATGTTAAAAAAGCTCCGGACATTGCTCCAAGTAATTGTGCAAGGATATATAAAGGTGCATCTGCCCATGAAAATTTTCCGGCAACTGCAAGGCCAATAGTTACGGCCGGATTCAGATGTGCCCCGCTTGACGGACCTGCTATAATAACTCCAAGATAAACACCCAACCCCCACCCGAAAGTAATCAAGACCCAATCGGCGCCTTTGGCAAATGTGTCTTGCAAAGAACTATTGGCACAAACTCCTGTTCCCATCAGAATCAGAATGAAAGTACCCATGTATTCAGCAACTATTGGATTCATGGTTTTTAATTTAAGATATAACCGTTTGCAAATTCTGTATATTGTTGTACTTGTTCTTTCTGCCATTTTCTTCTATATCCGAGCTCTTTAGCCATAATGGAAGCAACTATGGGAGCCATTGCAATACTTGCCCTGGCATCAAGCAATAGTGCCCTGGTCCTGCGGGCAAGCACATCTTCAACGGTACGTGCCATCTCTTCACGAACCGCCCATACAACCTCGGCTTTAAGATAGGGCAAATCGGGATGAAGCTTTTCCCCAAGTTCCGGATCCTGCGAAATCAAAGCTTTAATCTTGGGAATATCGGAACCATAAACCAATAAATGACCTACATGATTTCGATTTTTTATGTAGCCATGTATGGGCATATTTTTGGTTACACATTCCTTACTGTCGAGTCCGCCCAGAAGGATCGCCTTATCAACAATATCCTCTCCCATTTTACGGTAGGTTGTCCATTTCCCGCCAATCATGGTAATTAAACCCGATTTGGAAATAATTAATTTGTGACTCCGAGAAATTTCTTTGGTTTCCTGATTCTTGTCTAACGGAGCAGCTAGTGGTCTCAGACCGGCAAAAATGCTCAAAACGTCTTTCCTCTTTGGCTTTTTGGTCAGGTATTTACTGGCTGTATTCAAAATAAATTTAATTTCATCTTCCAGTGCTCTTGGTTCAATTTCAGTATTCTCAACAGGCGTATCGGTTGTACCAACCACCACCTTTCCATGCCATGGAACTGCAAACAAGACCCGCCCATCGGTAGTTTTTGGTATCATAATCGCCGAATCACCCTGCAGAAACGACTGGTCCAAAATGATATGGATGCCCTGGCTTGGCACAACTGTTCGAACATGATCCGGTTCATCCATCCGATTGATCGCATCAACAAAAATTCCGGTAGCATTGACCACAACTTTTGCCTTTATGATATGGTATCTGTTATTCTCAGAGTCAAAACATTCGACTCCGGAAATGATCCCATCTTCATTTTTGATTAAACGGGTCACGCCGCAATTGTTGATAACAAAACCGCCGTTATCGGTAACGGTATGTGCTAGACTAATGGCAAGCCGTGAATCATCGAATTGTCCATCGTGGTAAATGACACCGCCTTTCAAATCATCTTCAACAAGATTGGGAATAGCCTTCATGGTTTCCTCTTTGGTAATGTGGATGGATGGGCCCAAACCCAGTTTTCCCGCCATCATGTCATAAACCTTTAATCCTACCGTATAAAATGGCCCGTCCCACCATTCGTAATTAGGAATAATAAACTGCTGATTCTTTACCAGATGTGGAGCATTTTGCAGGAGAAGTCCTCTTTCGTTGAGCGCCTCCAGAACCAAACCAATATCGCCGGCGGCAAGGTAACGCACACCCCCATGAACCAACTTGGTACTGCGCGAAGAGGTTCCTTTAGCAAAATCATATTTTTCGAGAACCAGTGTATCGTATCCCCTGGACGCTGCATCTACCCCTGCACCCAGCCCGGTTGCTCCGCCTCCGATAATCACTATATCCCAGATTTTATCCGGTGAATATTGGATTGCCCTTAATGATTCTGAGCGTTTCATTTTTTGTGTAGTTATTTAGAATAAATCGTTTCTTAGAATCAAATTCCTTTCCGTCCTACAGAAGGTTGTTGTCTTGAAAAACTATATGCGCGGACGGCTTCATTCGTGCCCTTTCCAACCCAGGGCGACACTCCTTCGTCGTTTGCCCTGGGCTAGTATATTTCGCCCATTCTGGGCTGAACCCCGTCGTTTCTCATATATGGGTTATATGTCAATATACCGAACAACTCTAATTGCAAATTTCATTCCGCCCGAAAGCAGGTTTATCCTTCGAAAAACTCTTTTGCGCGGACGGTTTTCCACTACTATTTTTCTTTTTTCTACAAATATTACGCACCTCTGGTGCTGATGCGATGTTTCCTCTTTCCTTTTTCCTAATGACTAATGCCAACAGTGACTGACCACTGATTACTGCGACGAATCACTTTCCTTTTCCTCTTACATTGAACACTGGATTACTGCGACTGATCACTTTCTTTGTCAGTCGATCCAGTGTTTTGCACGTTCAACAGCTTTACCCCAGCGGGCTTTTAGCATTTCCGTCTCAGCTTTATTGATGGTTGGTTTAAAAACCTTGTCCACTTTCCATTTTTTCTGAAGTTCTTCCAGTTTCCACAATCCAACTGCAAGTCCGGCTAAATAAGCAACACCCAAAGCTGTTGTTTCAACATTGGTTGACCTCACCAGTTCAATTTCCGATATATCGGATTGGAACTGAACCATCAGATTATTGGCAGCCGCGCCTCCGTCAACCCGCAATTCTGAGATAGTATCCCCCGAATCTTTTTTCATAGTCTCAATAACATCATTGACCTGGTAACAAATACTTTCGAGTGCGGCCCGTGTAAGGTGAGCTTTCGTTGTACCACGGGTAATCCCAAAAACCGATCCCCGGGCATAAGGATCCCAATGCGGAGCGCCAAGCCCGGTAAGCGATGGAACAAAAACAACTCCCCCGCTGTCTTCCACTTGCCCAGCCAAGGTTTCACTTTCGCCGGAATCTTTAAAAAATTCCAGTTCATCACGGAGCCATTGAATGATTGCACCTCCCATAAAAACACTGCCTTCGAGGGCATAAGTAACCTGATCTCCGATTTGCCAACCGATGGTGGTTAAGAGTTTGTTATTTGAAACAATTGCTTTTGAACCGGTATTCATTACCAAAAAACATCCCGTTCCATAGGTGCATTTGGCCATGCCTTCACCAATACACATTTGCCCGAACAAGGCGGCCTGCTGGTCGCCGGCAATACCTGCAATCGGAACTCCGGAAAGTTCTTTCATATCAGTAACCTCTCCATTGATATGGCTGGACGGTACAACAACCGGAAGCAGCGATGCCGGAACTCCAAATATTTCAAGTAATTCCTCGTCCCATTTCAAGGTATGAATATTAAAGAGCAACGTCCGGCTGGCATTGGATACATCAGTAATATGCAGTTTCCCGTTAGTTAAATTCCAGATTACCCAGGTATCGGTTGTTCCAAACGCAAGTTCCCCCTTTTCAGCACGTTCTTTCACTCCCTCAACATGATCAAGAATCCATTTGATTTTGGTAGCCGAGAAATAGGCATCGATCAGAAGACCTGTCTTTTCAGTAATGATGCGTTCAAAACCTGCTTCTTTCAATGAAATGCAGTAATCAGCAGTACGCCGATCCTGCCAAACGATGGCATTAAAAACAGGCTTGCCGGTTTTCCTGTCCCAAACCACAGTGGTTTCACGCTGATTGGTAATTGCAAGTGCTGCAATCTCTGCACTGGGGATGCCGCTCTTTCCTATCATTTTCCGAATAGCCAGTTTGGTATTTCGGTAAATTTCTTCAGCATCATGTTCCACCCATCCCGGATTAGGAAAATACTGTTTGTGATCTACATTTTTTTGTCCGGCCAAATTGCCATTATGGTCATAAATGAGGGCTTTTGTAGCGGTGGTACTTTGATCGATTGATACAATGTATTTCTTCATAAATTTTGTCAGGTTAGGTGCTGCTAATAGATTTTGATAAAATCAACTGCAGCTATTTGCCAACAATATACAAAAAATATAGGCTTATCCGGTCAATGGGATTTTTCTAAAACACAAATTGCTCAATCCAGGTACACTTCAGTTTTTTCACGCCTGAAATACTCAAACATCAGATGAATCTGTGATTCCAGAACCCGGGGTTTCGAGAGTTCAGGTAAATTGTGCTCATTAAACCAGTCAGCACCTGTTGTTTCTTCGCCAACCGAGATATGGTTGCCGATTGGTTCACACCAAATAAAAAGTTTGTACACATATTCAAATTCGGGCGGCATTCGCTGGGCAGTTTTATCTATCACAGCTAAAAGCCGGGTAGCTTTCACCGTTAATCCGGCTTCTTCAAAACATTCTTTTTCGGCTATTTGTCGCGGAGTATAACCAACATCGGCCCAGCCGCCGGGCAGCGACCAGCATCCATCCACTTTTTCCCGAACCAACAGTATCTGACCTTCCGGATTAAAAACAACTGCCCGAACATCGACCTTAGGCGTTTTGTAGCCGTTTTTCTCCTGAATAACAGGTTGAATTTTCTCCACCGGAACATCGGTGAGTGCCGAAAGCATTTCCAGGCAGATTTCCTGAATTTCGTCGTATCGTTCCTTGTCATAGTTACTATTACAGTATTCCAGTCCTATTTCAGACAAAGCCTGAATACGTTTGATAAGCTCGAAGAAGATACGCGCCATAGATGATTTGTTTATTATAATAGAAGAAAAAGTCATTAGTCATTAGAAAAGTTGTGCTGTGATATTTTCCTAAAGACTATTTCCCTTTTCCTGATGACTGCCACTGTTCACTGATCACTTTCCCATTTTCCTCTTTTTCCTAAATTACCGTTTATGTAACTCTTTTTTTTGAAGCCCAATTCTATTCCGTCCGAAGGAAGATTTATGCTTTAAAAAAGCTTCCGCACGGACGGTTTTCTATCGATCTTTCCAACCCGGGGTGTCACTCCTTCGTCGTTTTACCCCGGGCTATTGATCCGCCAATTGGCGGACTGCCCCTTCAGGGCAATGAAAAATTATGCGACAGTCCTCAGGCTTTCCCCTTTCCTTTTTCCTATTTTCTAATGACGAATGACGAATGACTTTTTCCTTCTTTCTTTATCCGGTAATTTTTACCGGAAGCCCCTTCACCAAAACCGGTTTTTCTGCCTGCTTTTTAGGCATAAACATATCCTTGTATGTCAGTCCAAGTTTATCTTTCATTTCGAATGAGTAGTCGAGTGTACCCAAATCAGCGCCGGTATTGTTAGTTCCAAATGTGAATTTAACACCAACCTCTTTGGCTTTCAGTAGAATTTTTTCAGTTGGAAGTTTATATCGGGAATTGATTTCCAATGCCACCCCATTTTCGGCCAATACTTTTACAAACCGGTCAATACGGGCATCGGTCCACAATTCGTCGTATTTTGCAGCAATTACTGCAGGTAAAAAAGTAGGATTAACATGAATATCCACAGGTTCCTTTGAGATTACACTTTCAATTTTGCTTACCAGTTCATCCATAAATTGTTGTTCATCGTCAACAAAAGCTTCCTCCGGAATCCAAAGTCTCATGCGGCGGCCTTTATGATCCGTCCAGGTCATCCCATCGGTAAAAATGTAATCGAATTTGGCTACAGCTTCGGGCGAAAACAGAGTCACCCATTCACGTCCTTCGGCCTGCATTCCCCTGAATATCGGTTTGGTTTGAACGGTATCCATGTATGCGGCCAGCGAAGCATCGTCCGTCACCGGAAATTTCAACCCGCAATTGGGTGCAATACCATAATTAATACCGAGTTTCAACGAGTTTTCGCAAGCCTGGGCAATGGTCAGTCCGCCCTTCAGGTGCACATGAAAATCAATAACCGGGAAGTTCTCGAACATCATTTTGGTGATTTTGTCATCCCATTCTTTCGTTACCAGAAGTGGGAATTTTTCTGCTTTGGGCAGCGGTTTAACCTGAATGCTTTTGAAATACACTTTACTCAGCTCATCGTGACACTGAAGGGCAATGCGTCCGGCGCTAAATACTTTCAACTTGTCGTTTTTCGGGCGGTAGGGATCGTCTGGCTGAATGTAATCAACAACCTTATTGCCATTAACTGATATTTCACAACGGTTTTCAACCACTTTAACATACAGCTCAAACCATTCGTCATCTTTCACAGTGGGGTAATAAACATTTCGGATTCCATAGAGGCTTCCCGTTTTTTTCAACTCATGAAAATCGCCCGGACGCTCATAGGTATTGTTGATCTGGACTTCGTAACCGCGTAAAAGTGGTCCGTATGGCTGTTCCTGGGTGTGAAAAACAATTCCGGAGTTACTGTTGTGATTAGTTTTCACCATCGCCTTCAGTTCAAAATTCCTGAAAACTCCTTTTTTGAATTCTCCGTTGTAAAACAGATGGCCGATCGGTCCGTTAGCAACCAGCAAACCATCTTCCACTTTAAACGATTCCGGATTCTGGTTGGCCGCCCAACCTGTTAAATCCTTGCCGTTGAACAGTTCAGTCCATTCAGGTTCTTTGTCCTTACAGGAGACAAACAGCAAAATACTTAAAAGTAAAATCAGGTTGAATTTTAATACTTGCATGGCGTTGTGGTTTAGGTTATAGAATCATAACAAAGATAAAAATCTAAACTAAAAACTTGATTTTAAATTACCAAAGTTTTGATTAATCAGCCTGGATTGACGTTTAGCTTATATAAAAATTGTCATAAAATATTTATTTTTTTTATACTTCTTCCGTCCTGAAAGGATTAAAGTTTGCCCTCATGATTCGGTGTTGTTCCATTGTTCCTGATCAACTGAATGCAACCGACTTGTCCTGTTATAATTGATAAATAATGAAATAGTCAGGATCATTTTTCATATTTTTGAAAACTTAAAACCTAAAACTATGAAACTACTTTCCATCTGTATTTTGCTACTCATTGCAGCCGGAATTCAGCCAATACAGGCACAACAAGTTCAAGTTAAAACTCAGACTGCTCGGCAGATTATCAGCCAAATGCAACAACATTTGACCTGTCAGTGGAGTCAGGAAACGGTAGATACTTTTAAATCGGGAAATCCTGATGATGTGGTGACCGGAATCGCTGTAAGCATGTTTGCCAATATGGAAACGCTGCGCCACGCTGTTGCCCGGAACTGCAACCTGATCATTGTTCACGAACCAACGTTTTACAATCATCTGGATAAAACCGATATGCTCGAAAACAATCCGGTTTACCTTAAAAAGCTGGAATATATACAAAAGCACAAACTCATTATCTTCAGGTTTCACGACCACTGGCACCGGACTGTTCCCGATGGCATTTACGTTGGCATGATCGACAAACTTGGCTGGAAAGCCAACCAGACTGACAACTCGATGCTGTTCTTCAAATTTAACGAACAAACGGTTGGCGGATTTGCCCAAAAACTTCAGGAAAAATTAAAAGGGAGTCAGTTGCGCATTGTGGGCGACCTGTCAATGCGATTTACGAACGTGGCGCTGGCAGTAGGAGCCCCGGGATCGCAGTCGCACATCAGATTACTGTCCGGCGAATTTACCGAATTGCTTGTGGCGGGCGAAGCCCAGGAATGGGAAACCTACCAGTATGTGCTCGATGCCTCTATGCTTGGCCTGAAAAAGGCAGCCATTTTTACCGGCCACATTCCATCGGAAGAAGCCGGGATGGAATACTGCGCCCAATGGATGAAAACTTTTATCAGCGGAATTCCGGTGATTTATCTCGAAAACGGATCGGCCTATCTACCGGTTCAAAATCTGTAAAAGCCATGATCAAAGCCATCATTTTCGATATGGACGGCGTGTTGGTCGACAGCGAACCCTTTCATGTAGAAATAGATAAACAGCAATTTCTCCTGAATCAGCTTTCCATTTCAGACGAGGAGCACCGCCGTTATTTGGGTGTCGCTTCGGATGTAATGTGGAAAGAGCTAGCCGAACGTCATTCGCTGAATATTTCGGTAGAAGAAATAATCGAACAAAACCGGATTGAAAGTATCCGGTTTTTTAAGGAACTGAAAGAAATTCCGGTTATGCCCGAACTTCCTGAACTTCTGGAACGACTAAAGCAGAAAAACTATCCGATGGCGGTTGCATCCTCCTCTTTTCCTGAAATTATCGAACTTATTCTGGAACGGACCGGTCTACAGAAATATTTTCAGGTGGTGGTGAGCAGCCAGGAAGCCGGGAAAAGTAAACCCGAGCCTGATGTATTTCTGCTGGCTGCTGAAAAACTTGGTGTTGACCCAAAAAATTGCCTGGTGATTGAAGATTCGAAAAATGGAATTAAAGCAGCCAAAGCTGCCGGAATGCGATGTGTGGCCTACCATAGCCCAGCGGTAGATCCACGGAACCAGAAAGAGGCAGATGCGGTAATAAAAAGTTATTCGCAACTTGAACTGTTGCTCTGAGGCGGGTTGCGGATTAACTCTTTATTCACGGGGTGACTGGGAGTCACCCCGTGAATAGTAAAAAACCGCTGAAACCCGCGAAAGGAGGGTGCAACCTTTAACATGACGGCTAGAAACTTAACTCTTTCGGTGAAAAAGCCTACTCGTTTGGCAAAATCTTTTACTCGTGCGCCATATTCTTAACTCGCGTAGCTATATTTTTAACTCAAACGCTAATATTCTTTACTCGTGCCCGATATTTTTAACTCGGTTGGCAACATCATTTACTCGTGTGAGTAAATACACGGGGTTTCAACAATTTCGACTTCTTTCGATTGCCCTCACTAAAACAGGACCTTACGAAATTAAATAAATATGCTTAACAGAAGCGAAAGATCATAAAAGTACCATATATTTGGTATTAGTTATTAGTTGGCGGTAATTATATTGGCACACCTTTAATAAACAGTAATATGACTAAAAGAAAAATTTATCACGTGACAAAAACCGATGACGGTTGGCAAGGGAAGTTGGAAGATGGACAAAGAGCCTCTGTCAAGGGAGAAACCAAAGCAGATGTTTTAAAAAAGACAATTGAATTGGCAAAAAATCAAGAGAATTCATCAGTAAAGATTCATAAGACTGATGGAACGATTCAGGAAGAGCGGACTTATCCCAAAAGTACTGATCCATTTCCTCCCGAAGGATAAAACTGCTTGTGTACAAGAGTTGACTTATTGTATGAAATTGTTACGAGCATAGAGTTTTAGTGTAGCTTCATGATTGGTAATCTGATTAATGAACTTAAAAATCTAAAGACTATGAATATTTTTAAAAGCGTAATTGTAGGAGTGGGTGCTGTTATGTGGAGCCTTAGACAAATATGACTCGTAAAATGGATTAAAATTTTTCAACTTATCAAGATAAGAGCAAGGGGGTTCGAATCCCCCTCTCCACTCCACTAAATTTAAAAAATTAAAATGGCAAAGACATCGAGTAAAAGTAATCTGACAGGAAAATTTAGTAAAGCAGCTTCAACGAATAGCGGTCGAGTCCATGTAGTGCCAACTAAAGATGGTTGGTCTGTAAAAAAAGAGGGAGCAAAGCGCTCTAGTGTAGTTACTTCTACAAAAGAAGGAGCTATTAAGGCCGCTAAAAATGTTAAGTCGGCCGAAAGAATTGTAGTTCATAAAAAGGATGGAACAATTCAAAGAAACGCTAAAAAGGGAGAATTATGAACGCAAATAATGTATTTATTAATTGTCCCTTTGACAACGATTATTTTGTATTATTAAAACCGCTATTGTTTTCACTTTGCTATATTGACTTGAATCCTCAAATCTCGGAGACTTCAGACTCTGGAGAGATAAGGCTTCATAAGATTAAAGGATTAATTGAAAATTCGAGATACTCAATCCATGACCTATCTCGTATGGAACCGCTGCGAGATAATGAACTCCCAAGATTTAACATGCCTTTTGAGTGCGGAATTGATTTTGGAATAAAACTTTCAAATCCTGTAGATTTTGCGGATAAAAGGTTCTTGATTCTTGAAAAGGAATCATACCGTTATCAAAAAGTCATTTCAGATATTTCAGGAAATGATATTAAGGCTCATAAGAATGATCCAGAGCTAATTACAAAAGTAGTTAGAGATTGGTTTAAACCAACTAACCCCAATATTCCAAGACACAAAGAGATTTGGTTAGCTTACATTGAGTTTGAATTTGATTATGAAGAAATTTTAAATTCAGAAGGGTATGACCCAAAGGATATTAATTCATTAACGTATAGCGATATAGTTGAGAATATGAAAGCTTGGATTATCGAATACAAGAAAAAATAACTACCGGCAATATCAGCTACCCGGCAGCGGTGGTTTAAATCTAAAAGCAATACTTCGCAGGAAGTTCGTAGGGAAACTCCCGCCCTTCATGCAGCTGCGAAACATTGGGGACAATGCTAGTATTCAAAAAATAAACAGATATGAAAAACTATAATTGATGAATATAGAATTTGAAATACAAGAAGAAAAAGTTCAAAATTTAAGTGTAATTGCACGATCTGAACTTGAAAATCTTTCTCAAAAGTATGCTGAGGATATTCTCGATGAAGCATCACGTATTGAAGCTAGTCGTAGAAATCCAGGAGCAGACTCTGAGATTACCGCATCTATTATAAAAGAAGCTGATATATTTAAAAAAAGATTTCCCATTAATAGGTCTAAACCGTGGTGGGCAAAAATTATCCAAGTAATTGGATTTATTGCAACTTTAATTACAGGAAGTCTGTTGGACACCGAAAAGTTTAAGGAAACAAACCATGTAATCTGGTTTATTATCATGCTTTTTGTTGCAGTAAGTGCAACGGTTTATTTAACCTTTAATAATGAGAATAATGGATACTAATTATGATATTATGCTGACACCTTCAGCAAAAGAAGCTGTTGCAGATATTTCTGAGGAGATAACAAGAGATATAATATTTGAGGCATACCAAATTGCTCAGTTAAAAGACACTTCTGATAAAGAAATATCGTTAAGTGATATTTTAACAGCAAAAGAAAAACTTCTATCAGATAAAACAAGAAAAGACAAGAATGAATATAGGAAGAGAAGAGTCTCGTATATTATAGGAATATCTGGTCTAGTTTACACAATGATTGGTCTTTTTATATTTGTTTTTCAACATAGAGAATTTGATTTAGCAAGAGACACGGGATTAATTATTGCTGCTGTAGGTATGACGTTTGCATTTTTTGGTTTTTTCTATCAACTATTTTTTAGTAAATATTTTTCTCTAGTAACTAGTAGAATACAAGAAATAGATTATAAAGACGATAATTATGACGTAGTGAAAAAATGGCAAATAATTGAGAAATTAACAAAAGAATTGATGATTCAAAAAGGATATGACGAGAATAAATCGAATTCCTTTTTTTATTTAATTAGTTTTTTGGAAGAAATGGTTTCAAGCAAAGAAAGAAGAGATGATTTAAGACAATTATTAAAAACGAGAAATAAGATTTTGCACGAAAATTACAAACTTGATAAAAATGAAAGTTCAGATTTATTAAAGATTTCAACAGAAATTATTGATTTACTCGAATCTGAATTTAAAAGCAAAACACACAACAGCGTAATAGAGTTTTGACAAAGCATTCATATTGAAGCAGACTGAAGTTGATAGTTAAAAAAATAGATAAAAAAAATTCTTTTTATTACTTTTAATCGCCAATCGTTCATTGAGTTACTCTCAAATAACTGAATTTTTAAATCTTTTTAAAATTATCTACATACAAGGAATATTTATCTCAGAGTGGAGATGAAATAAAGATTGGTGATAAATTAATCATAGAGTCGCAACTTCTACATCTCGCTATCGCGAATCTACGATTAGGACTTTTCACGAAGAAACAATTACGAGCGGACAACGAAAATTTGGAGAGAAGCGACTTTTTTTTTAAATTTTGTGCAGGTGGACGATCCTTTGTTGACTTTTAGCAAAATTTACAGAACAGATCATCACCAAACACAACCAAACAACATTTTTCAAACAGATATGAACACAGAAATTCAAGCATATAACGACAAGCAAACAACGGTTGACAAAGAAATTTGCGACCTTCTTGCTACGACAGTTGACAATGAACTGACCGAAGCAGAAAGCAAAATCTGGCACGCCCACCCGGTTTGGTTTTTAGATGGTAATCCAATTGTTGGCTACAGTAAACAGAAAGCTGGCTGGCGTCTGATGTTTTGGAGTGGAGCGGATTTTGAAGAAGAGTTATTGAACGTGGTTGGCAAAAAATTTAAAGACGCTTCTATTTTCTACACCTCGGTAGAACAAATCGATACCAAAGACCTTAAACGCTGGCTGAAAAAATCAAGAGAAATTCAGTGGGACTATAAAAACATCGTGAAAAGAAAAGGTCTATTGGAAAGGCTGAAGTAATTTAAGAGATTAAGAGACAGTTTAAATTTGATTTATTCAATATGTATCAAAGTTCAACCCCTTCAGGGTTGCTAGTTTATATCTTTCATTTTCCGTGGGTTAACACCCACGGTTATTAAAATCATACCCTTTCAGGGTTTAAAGAACCAAAAGTCCGAAGGACTTGAATTTGAATAACCTCCGGTGAAACCGGAGGCAACTAAATCGATAAGTTTGAGAACCCCGAAGTGGGTTCAATATAAATTTAAACAGTCTCTAACTTTAAAATACAAGGTATGAACAACGCTAACAACCACGATGAGCGTATAGCAAAAATGACATTCGCTGCGGTATATCCGATGTATATCGCAAAAGTGGAGAAAAAAGGCAGAACGAAAGAAGAATTGCATCAGGTAATTGAGTGGTTAACCGGTTTTGATGAAAAAAAACTATACGAACTGATTGAAGAAAAAGTAACTTTTGAACTATTCTTTCAGAGTGCAACATTAAACCCCAATGCTCACCTTATTACCGGTGTAATTTGTGGCTATCGGGTGGAAGAAATCGAAAATACGTTAACGCAACAGGTAAGGTATTTGGATAAGCTGGTGGATGAACTGGCGAAAGGTCGTAAGATGGAGAAGATCTTGCGTGTTGCGTAGAGCAATTGGCAAATGATCAGTTAACTCCCCCAAGCTGGTACATATTACAAAGTCAGCATCAACGAAGGAAAATTATTATCTTTGACCTTATGAACGAAGTCGAACGCAATATCCAATCGATAAAAAATCTATGCTTCGAGCATGGGGTGGATAAGCTGTACCTCTTTGGTTCGATCCTAGGCAACAATTTTAATGAAAAAAGCGACATTGATTTTGTCGTCAGGTTCAAGAATATTGAGCTACTTAGTTATGCTGACAACTATTTCGATTTCAAGTTTTCATTAGAAGATTTATTAAACCGACCTGTTGACCTTTTAGAAGAGCCCTCCATAAAGAATCCATATTTTCTCGAGTCTTTAAATGAATCCAAAAAATTAATTTATGGATAGAGAAATCAAAACATGGCTCTATGACATCCTGAATGCGATTGATGAAATTGAGCAGTTTCTCCCTCAAGGTCAAAGAATATTTGAAGTTTACAAAGATGATCTTAAAACAAAACGGGCGGTGGAAAGAAATCTTGAAATCATAGGTGAAGCTACCAATCGGATATTGACAAAGGATTCAAATTTCAAAATATCTCATTCAAGAAAAGTGATTAGCCTCAGGAATCGCATTATTCATGGATACGATGTTATCTCAGATGAATTGATCTGGGGAATAGTAATTAATGACTTGCCAAAACTTAAGTCGGAAATCTCAATAAATTTATAAATACAACACTGGTACTGATTTGTTTACAACAGTTCTTTGATTCCGAATGTAAGATTTGGCAACAGACTTCAAAAAAATAGCCCCAAGTGCCGAAGGCTACTTTGATATAAAAATCGGGTTTACAAATCCACTCGGCAAAAAGCGGTAATGTGGTCAAAAATGGTTGGTGATTTTCAGGAAAATAATTAGTAAACTCCACGCTGTTAATCTGAAGGGGAAACATGCTCTGGTGGAGACCAACTTGTCAGCAATAAGATTAATGCATTTACA